>Ga0247730_1000389_pt1 | contig 34563 bp, 27 predicted proteins | sample UWRJL073202C2_FD_180959 | JGI IMG/M metagenome (GOLD analysis project Ga0247730, IMG submission 180959) | Plant litter microbial communities from Arlington Agricultural Research Station in Wisconsin, United States - UWRJ-L073-202C-2 | ecosystem: Environmental > Terrestrial > Plant litter >... | reverse complement strand
TTGAAATGATCAAAAAGGTGTATGCAAACTTTGGCCCCCGCGTTGAGGCGGCACGTAAACTAGTAGGCAGACCTTTAACACTCTCAGAAAAAATCTTATATACCCACCTTTGGGACGAAAACACGAATACTTCTTATGTTAGAGGTACTGACTATGTAGATTTTGCTCCTGACCGTGTAGCAATGCAGGATGCGACAGCCCAAATGGCTCTGTTGCAGTTCATGCAGGCTGGAAGGCCTAAAGTTGCCGTACCTTCAACTGTACACTGTGATCACCTGATCACTGCAAAATTTGGCGCAGAAGTAGATTTACCTGCTGCAAATACTGAAAGTAAAGAAGTATTCGATTTTCTTGCTTCGGTATCCAACAAATACGGTATTGGCTTCTGGAAACCAGGAGCAGGTATCATCCACCAGGTTGTATTGGAAAACTACGCATTCCCCGGCGGAATGATGATCGGTACAGATTCTCACACCGTAAATGCCGGTGGTTTAGGAATGGTAGCGATCGGTGTTGGTGGTGCTGATGCCTGCGATGTAATGGCAGGTTTACCATGGGAGCTTAAATTCCCTAAATTGATCGGAGTAAAACTCACCGGAAAATTAAACGGCTGGACTTCTCCTAAAGATGTGATCTTAAAAGTAGCAGGTATCCTGACTGTAAAAGGCGGTACCGGAGCTATTGTTGAATATTTTGGTGAAGGCGCAACCAGCATGAGCTGTACCGGTAAAGGTACCATCTGTAATATGGGTGCTGAAATCGGCGCAACCACTTCTACCTTCGGTTATGATGAAAGCATGGAACGTTATTTACGTGCAACCAACAGGGCTGATGTAGCAGATGCTGCAAATGAAATTAAAGAACACCTGACCGGCGATGCTGAAGTATACGCTGAACCTGATAAATTCTTTGACCAGTTGATTGAAATTGACCTGTCAACCCTTGAGCCTTATCTGAACGGCCCGTTTACTCCGGATCTGGCTACGCCTATTTCTAAAATGAAAGAAGTTGCAGCAGCAAACGGATGGCCAATGAAAATTGACGTTGGACTGATCGGTTCCTGCACAAACTCTTCTTACGAAGATATCTCGAGAGCAGTAAGTATAGCTAAGCAGGTTGCCGCAAAAGGGTTAACTGCAAAAGCTGAATACTGTATCAATCCCGGATCTGAGCAAATTCGTTTTACGATTGCCCGTGACGGATTCCTGGATGTATTTAAACAGATCGGTGCAAAAGTATTCACTAATGCCTGCGGACCATGTATCGGTATGTGGGACAGGGTTGGTTCGGAAAAACAAGAGAAAAACACAATCGTTCACTCTTTCAACCGCAACTTTGCCAAACGTGCTGACGGTAACCCCAATACTTTCGCTTTTGTAGGTTCACCTGAACTGGTAACTGCTTTAGCTATTGCCGGCGACCTGAGCTTTAACCCGCTGACAGATACGCTGACCAATGCAAACGGCGAGCAGGTGATGCTTGATGAGCCAACAGGATACGAACTGCCAACCCAAGGTTTCGCTGTTGATGACGCAGGTTATCAGCAACCGGCTGAAGACGGAAGCGGTGTACAGGTACTGGTATCTCCAGCTTCACACAGGCTGCAGTTGCTTGATCCTTTTACCCCATGGGAAGGCACAGACCTTAAAGGATTGAGATTACTGATCAAAGCCAAAGGCAAATGTACTACTGACCATATTTCTATGGCTGGTCCATGGTTGAAATTCCGTGGCCACCTTGACAATATTTCAAACAATATGCTGATCGGAGCTGTCAATTATTTCAATGACAAAACTGATGACGTTAAAAACCTGCTGACTGAAGAGTACGGACCTGTTCCTGCAACTCAGCGCGCCTACAAAGCTGCAGGCATCGGAACGATCGTTGTAGGCGACGAAAATTACGGTGAAGGTTCTTCACGTGAACATGCTGCAATGGAGCCACGTCACTTAGGCGTCCGCGCGGTACTGGTAAAATCTTTTGCACGTATCCACGAAACAAACCTGAAGAAACAGGGAATGCTTGGATTAACGTTCAGCAACAAGGATGATTATGATAAAATCCGCGAAGATGATGCAATTGATATCGTTGGATTAACTACTTTCAGTCCTGATGTACCGTTAACAATTGTGTTAAACCATACTGACGGTTCTAAGGAAGAGTTCCCTGTGAACCATAGCTACAATGCACAACAGATTGAGTGGTTTAAAGCCGGTGGTGCACTGAACATTATCCGCAGACAAGTGATTGCATAATAGAAATTGATATGTGATGAAGTCCCCGTTTTAAACGGGGACTTTTTTTTTGCCCTACTTTTTCAGGAACTCCTGCCACCAGTAACCGGATGACTTGATCGTTCGCTGCTGTGTCTTAAAGTCGTTATATACCAGGCCAAACCTGGCATTATAGCCTTCTGCCCATTCAAAGTTATCCATCAGTGTCCAGGCCATATATCCGGTAATGTTCATTCCCTCTTCTTTAGCCCTCAGCACTGCGGCCAGGTACAGCTTAAAGTACTCGATCCGCTCCTGGTCATCCACTTTCCCGTCAATCAGCTTGTCATGATAAGCAGCTCCATTTTCAGTAATCATCAGGCTCCTGATTTTAGGATAGGAGGCAAACTGTTTGATGATGTTATAAAAACTGTCTGCATTGATCTCCCAGCCCATTGCAGTATGCGGTTTCTTCCTGCTTTTGGCCTTTACTTCCCAGGCCTGCAGCGTTGGTATAAAGGCATTGTATTTAATTGTAAGCGGGAAGTAATTCTGTATGCCAATGAAATCAAAATCAAATGTTAAACGCTCCGTATGCCTCCATGTAGAATGTGAGATGGCAAATTTCTCCATCACCTCCCATTCCTCGCCCGGATAGCCCATTCCGAGAGCCGGCTCAATAAACAACCTGTTCATCAGGCAATCTACCCGCGAAGCAGCCAGGATATCACTTTCGCTCTGTGTATAAGGGATGATCTCAGCACAGGAATAGGTGGTACCAATATTTGCATTTGCTACTTCTGCCCTTAAGATCCGTCCTCCGTCTGCCTGCGCAATTGCAGTATGGTGTACTGCAGAGAAGAAGTTGGTGAGACCAGTTTTACCCGGCGCATGTACACCCAGCATATATCCCAGCGAGGTAAACCCAAAAGGCTCATTGAGTACCATCCAGTTTTTCACTTTATCCCCATAAGTTTTTGCACAAAGGGATACGAAGGCATTAAAGGCGGTATTGATACCAAACGCCGTCCAGCCACCTTCCTCTTCCAGAGCCTCGGGCAGATCCCAGTGGTACAGGGTAACATACGGAACAAGTCCCTGTTCAAGGCATTCATCTATCACATTGTGATAAAACCTAATACCTTCCTCATTGACTAGCCCTTCACCATCAGGCAGGATTCTTGGCCAGGAGATGGAAAATCTGAAAACAGAAAAGCCAAGCAGCTTTACCAGTGCGATATCTTCGTTATACCGATGGTAAAAATCACAGGCCATAGCAAGGTTGTGCCCTTTCTTGATCTTACCCGACCGCCTGGAAAAGGTATCCCATATGGAAGCACCTTTTCCATACATGTCTGCTGCCCCTTCTATTTGAGCCGCAGCTGTGGCTACCCCCCAGGAAAAATCATTACCGAAATCGGATGCTTTGATCATATGTTGATGATGTAAATGCCAATATGAGAATTTAGTGTTAACTTCCTGTTAAAGAAAGCCGGATTAATCATTAAGTTCTTCAGGATTAAAGCTCAGCCCGATCTCCTTTAATAACAATGCGGCATTAAATGTTTTGCAGGCGCCATATTTAAGTTTGTAATCAAAATTCATTTCCCCTTCGGCCAGCTGTATATCGAAATGATAATTTCTCAGTTCTTTGGAATAGCCCTCTGCCATCTCTGATAACTGAAGGTCATGCGTAGCGAACAGCGTAGGTGTTTGTTCTCTGATCATCTGCTGTATAAAAACTTTTGAACCCAGGTACTTATCCTTGCTGTTTGTGCCCCTTAACATTTCATCTATCAATACCAGCGGACGCTGCAATACCCGTACCCCCTCAAGGATCATTTTTAAACGGTTCAGCTCAGCTTTAAAAGTTGATGTCTGGTCGTTCAGCGAATCTTTGATACGCATGTAGGTAAGGATCTCAAAAACGGAGGAGGTCATGGAAGCAGCGCAGACAGGCGCACCGGAAAAGGCCAGTACCATATTGATACCTACTGTACGCAAAAACGTGCTCTTACCCGCCATATTGGAGCCGGTAACAATATCTACGGTAGGTATTTCTTCAAACCGGTAATTATTGATCACCCTTTTATCATTCCGGATCAGCGGATGGCCTAATCCTGTGGCTTCAAAATGAAAGGTATCAGTTACCTGGGGATAATTCCAGCCGGGCTCATTGTAGGCAAGGGTGGCAAAAGAGATCAGCTCTTCGAACCGGCTGATCGTATGCAGGCCTTCGATCAGCTGGTTCGAAGAGCTGGCGTACCATTTATCGATCCTGATCACACATCTGATATCCCACAGTAAAAATCCGTTGAAAACAGGCCCAAGCAGGATATTCAGCCTGATGTCAAAAGAGCTAATGATAGCCGAAAGCTCCCTGATCTGCCTGCTGAGCGGAGTTCCTGCTGCCTGTGCGCTAAAGAACCGCTGGATATAACTGCTCTTCCACTTTAACTCTTCGGTCCACCTGACGGTGCCTGATATGGCGTTGAGTAAATCGGAACTGCCACTAAACCCCTGATAAACGGCACCGACATTTTTGGCATGGAAGAAAACAACCGAGAAATTTACCAGCAGGCATAAGCCCAAAAACGACCAGATTGCCCCTCCATAGATACTGCCAAGGATAAACAGGCCGACAGAGAACAAAGGCGCGATGGTAGTATAAAACTTCAGCGCCTTGTTACGGCTGAACTTCAGCTGCTCCGGCAGGTAATGGGCAAGCTTATCCTCAATCACCTGGAGTTGTTCAGGCTGGTGGTTTTGCAAACCCGCCCTGAAATGAAAAGTCTGGTCAATGTGATCTTTAAGTTCTGTGATCGCTTCCTGACGGGCGGGTAAATCATTGAGATCTCCTGGTTTACCCAGCCTGTCAGCCAGTAATTTCATGCCCATGACGGTATTGGAACGATTGATCATCGCATACAGGGAGGAACTCCCATAGATGTCAAGATCCGAAGCGTATGGGTGCTGCTCGTCTTCAAAAGCCTTTCCGTTATCATAGCGCTGGTGCCCGGTAATGATCAGATCCACTTCATTCTGAAAAATAAAAAGGAGTTTCTCAGCATAGTTGAGCTCATTCTGAACGGCAACGCCACGCTTTAACACGATCATAAAAAACAGAACGGGCAAACACATTAAAACGCCTACCGGCCAGTAATAGCCAAAATTAATGGTAATTGCCACTAAGATGACCTCCGTCGAAAATAAACCTAGGCGGATATAAGATATGTTATTGAGTGTTTTCCTGAACTGTGCTATTTGTGTTTTTTGAATTTCTACGTTATTTTGATAACCCTTTAAAATGCTATCTTTCGATTTTACCATATCTTTGAAAATGTTCTCTTAAATTGAGTACAGGCAATTGATCATTACATGACCTGTAAAGCAAATATATACAAATCAAACCATCATGAGCAAAACGGCAATGAAAAGGGATTTGCGTAGCATTAATGGCCTATTGCACAGAGACAATACTACTACTGAATAAACAATAACACTAATGAAGATCACGCTGCTCGTAGTCGGAAAAACGGAAGACAAATACCTGATTGAAGGCATTGAGAAATATCTCAGCCGGTTAAAACATTATATAGGGTTCAACCTGCTGGTTATCCCTGATGTAAAGAACACCAAAAACCTTACCGAAGCCCAGCAAAAATCAAAGGAGGCAGAACTGATCCTGAAACAGCTGAGCAACCTGGATATGGTGATCTTAATGGACGAGAAGGGCAGGAAATATACATCAGTCCAATTTTCTGACTATCTAAACAAACAGATGATTGGAAGTGTTCAGCAGATGACCTTTATTATTGGCGGGCCGTATGGCTTTGATGAAAGCGTTTACAAAAGAGCAAACGGAAGCATATCATTATCAGACATGACCTTCTCCCATCAGATGGTACGTTTGTTTTTTGTTGAGCAATTGTACCGGGCTTTCAGTATCTTAAAAGGAGAGCCCTATCATCATCAATAACAGGCCATGTTTATGGAATATTTTATTTTATGCATCTTATATTAAGAAAGGACATATATGCAAACACCAGGTTTAAAAAAACGTGAATATAAATTCAGAAGTAAAAGAAAGGGAGACCGATGGAGCTTTACCATTGCTATCCTCATCTCCATCATTGCATTTTTACTGATCTGGTTCTATCTGTAAGATCAGGGCAACGGGCAAAAAAAAGCCGGATGCGATGCGCATCCGGCTTTTTTTATAAATTTTTAAGGACTAAACACCTTTTTTACTGGTCATACTTGCCTTTTTAGCGGGCTGAGCAGTTTTGCTCGGTGCTTTGGCATTAGAAGGTTTAGGCGTAGCCTTTACTTTTTTCTCTGTTTTTTCCTCTACTTTTCCGCCATCGGCAGCAACTTCTGCGCCGGGTGCTTCTTCAGTAAACAAAGGAAGTTCCTTTAACAAATGAAACCAGGTAACGATTTTCTTCATATCTGAAGTATAAACCTTTTCCTGATCATGAGAAGGGGCAACTTCAAGGAACAGTTTTTTCAACACTGCAGCATCTGCTTTAGCATCTGGAACATCACCTTCAACGGCAGCAAGGTTCGCTAAAACATCTACCAGTTTCAGGTCTTCGTCTTCACCATAAATGGTAATGTCTTCCAGTGAAGCCAGTTTAGTGTTAGAAATATTAGCTACGATTTTAACTTTTTGAGCATCTAAGCCCTCCAGCACATAACCTGCCTTATTTTGTCCTACAAGTTTAAATAAACCTGGTCTGCCGGATACGGCTACAATTCCTCTTAAATTCATATGATTAATCTGCTAACACTTCAATACTTAAAATTCTGTCGCCTTGTTTGATCTCATCAACAACGTCAACATTTTCAATCACTTTGCCAAATACGGTATGATTTCTATCCAAATGTGCAGTATTTGTTCTGCTATGGCAAATAAAGAATTGCGATCCTCCGGTATTTCTTCCGGCATGGGCCATTGATAATACACCACGGTCATGGTACTGGTTCTCACCGGTCAGCTCGCAGTCAATTTTATATCCGGGGCCACCTGTACCGGCCAGATGCGCTTTAGCAGGATCTTTAGAATTCGGACATCCACCCTGGATCATGAAATTCGGAATCACACGGTGAAAAGAGATGCCATCATAGAACCCTTCACCAGCTAATTTTTTAAAATTTGCAACAGTATTAGGTGCATCATTGTCATAAAACTCGACAGTCATGTCGCCTTTTTCAGTTTTTATTATCGCTTTACTCATGTTCTTTTTTTTCTAACTGACAAATTTAGTAAATTGTAACGACTAGATGAACTAAATTCGTAATTCTATGCCCATTATGATTTTATCGTCCAAATGAAACAAAGCTTCCTGATCATCGTATTCGCACTATTCAGCCTGGCAGTAAAGGCCTCTTCTATCCTGATCAATATGGATGAAGATCAAAAAAACCATCTTAAAGCCTATGGGATTGCCTACTGGAGCATCAAACAGAATGCTGAAGTGAGCTGGCTCCTGAACTACCGGGGCGGCAGCTTCCTCATCAAATACAACAAAGCAGTAGAAGATGAATGTAAAGCCCGCGGTATATCCTATACGGTACTGGCAGACGGAAAAGTTACCGCCATATTAAATGAGATCAATGACCCTGAAGTGAATATGGAGATGGTAAAGCTGGAAAAAGCGCCCCGCATTGCCGTATATTCGCCAAAAAGCAAGTTACCCTGGGACGATGCGGTGACCATGGTACTTACCTACGCAGAAATACCTTACGATATCGTCTATGATGATGAGGTGCTGAAAGACAAACTGAGCGGATACGACTGGCTCCATTTACACCATGAGGACTTTACTGGCCAGTATGGCCGCTTCTGGAGCAACTTCAGGAATGCCACCTGGTACCGTGAAGACGTAAAAACGCAGGAGGCAACAGCAAAAAGAAATGGCTTTACAAAGGTTTCTGAAATGAAACTTGCCGTAGCAAAAAAAATGAGCGGGTTCTGTGTTGGCGGAGGATTTCTTTTTGCCATGTGCTCTGCCACTGACAGCTTTGACATTGCATTGAGTGCCGAAGGGGTTGATATCTGCGCCAGCATGTATGATGGTGATGCTGAAGATCCGGATGCACAATCGAAGCTGAACTTTGATAAAACCTTTGCCTTTAAAGATTTTAAACTCGATCAGAATCCCGGCAGTTATGAGTTCTCAGATATTGATGTTACGCAAACCAGGACGTTAACACAGCAGAATGACTACTTTACCCTGTTCGAGTTCTCTGCCAAATCTGACCTTGTCCCTACCATGCTCACCCAGAACCATACCCGTGTGATCAAAGGTTTTATGGGGCAGACCACTGCATTCAGAAAACGCCTGCTTAAACCAAGCATCACAGTCCTGGGAGAAAACAAAGGGGCTTCAGAAGTGCGTTACCTGCATGGGGAGATCGGCAAAGGGCAGTTCACCTTTTACGGCGGGCATGACCCTGAAGATTACCAGCACGCCGTGGGCGATCCTCCCACAGATTTAAACCTTCATCCCAACTCTGCCGGATACCGGCTGATCCTGAACAATGTACTGTTTCCCGCAGCCAAGAAAAAGCCGCAGAAAACCTGACCCTGTTAATCGTAGAAATTCCAGTTTACACCAATTTTGAACAGCTTATCAGGCATTGGATATTTGTACACCGTGTAGTAGCCCTGGGACCCCAAACCCTGGTTGGCGTATTCATACTTTAAGAAGATGTTGGCTTTCCTCAGACTGGCCCTGATCCAGAAATCTACGATGGGCGTGGTAGGAAACTTTACCCCCCGGCCAATGTAAAACTGGCTTACTGCCGGATTGTAAGCGTAGTTGGCGTATTTGGTATTGTAACGGACATCTACACCAATATTGGTTTTAAGTACTTTAAAAACGGTCTGGTCAACATAAAAACTATTGAAGGTATAGAACTCAGGCGTGGGCATGACCGACTGGTTGCTGGTCTTCTGGTAAACGATATAACTGTCCAGGTTAAATTTACCGTAACTCAGTTTTTTTCCAACAGTGACTTTCAGTAAATTAATAGAGCCACTCTCCTGCATCGGTGTGATGGAGGTAGAATCTACATCCGGATTAACCTGTTTAAAATACAGATAACCGCTGATGCGGTAATATTCGGCACCGGCGTCAAGCCTTAGTTTGTCATTGACATATTTGAAAGAAAAATTGACGGTTTTGGTACGGTCAAAGTTGTTCAGCCAGTTATAATGGTTACCATAGTAATTGGTATAGATCTCGGCAGGCGTTTGGTTCTGGATATAAGCCCCCAGGATGATCCTTCCTATATTTTTGCTGACGAGCACATTACTCTTCGCTTCGTAGATAAAATCTCCCGCCTGCTCTCCCTGAAAGATCTGCTGTACATCAAGGTTCAGGTCTACCCGGTTACTGAAACGGTATCCCGCAGAGCCCAAAAGCGTAACATTTTGAAATGCCTTGGTATGTTCATAATAATTTGTTTTGTCTGAACGCCCTACTACCTGTGCGTAATTATAATAATCATGCCTGATCCCTGCATCGAGCTTCAGTTCGTTCTTGATGACTGAACTGGATTTACCCCTCAAAAAGAAACTGTAGATAAATTCATTTTGTATATGCTGAACAGAGGTACTGTCATTGGTAAACACCAGGTCATTTACGCCCGCCGGCAGTACGGTATGGTCATCACCCTCATTTTTCTGAAAAGCATAGGAGTCTTTATCATATCTTAGACTATAGGTGACCTTATTCGTTGGCAGTACCTTTTTTGATATCTCCTGGTCAAGTGTATCTATACGGCCTACAAAATAGGTCTGTTTTATCAAAAAGGTGTTTTTTCTGTAGATCTGTCTGGAATTATTTAATCTTACTGCCTGGGCAGACCTGTCAATAACAGTACTGCTGTTGAAAATCGTATCATTGGTGATCGATCCGTTCTCATAGGCTTTCAGGGTATTGAAAATAGCATTGGCAAATAAGGTGTAGCGCTTGCTGGGAGAAGTATACCAGGTAAAGAGTGTTCCGTTCAGCACATCACCCCGCTGGCGTGTATACGACCCGTTTGCACCTATCCTGTTGTAACTTGCTCCAATGTTCCAGTTTTTTTTGATGTTCTGCGAATGGGTAACCCTGAAGAGCTGTTCTGCATCCCCGCTGTATTGCCCCGCATAATACAGGTTTGTGAAAGGGGTACGCGCCTGGTAATAAATGATGTCATCATGCCCCATAGCATACCAGTCCAGGGAGTGGAACCCGGCATCAAAGCCAATTCTTTTGGAGGGTTCATAAAACAAAGCCTGGGCCGCCAAACCAATATTCCCGGTATTAATGGTAGGTCTCCGGGGCTGAACGATAGGGCTGAAATTCTGAAAACCCCGTAAACTGGTATCCAGTGGTAGGGTCTGGATACTGTCTTTAGTGAGCCTGAGCGTTGTATAACGTACAAATCTCGATGTGAATACCACAGAGTCCTTACTGTTTTCCAGCTTATTTCTCAGTGAGTCCAATTCTTTATTTTCGTTCACTGTCGTCTTCAGATCCTGAGCAATAGCCTGCTGTACTCCGAATGAGATGCAGATAAGGAGAAATAAAACAATTGTTTTATACATTATAGTTGAGCAATTAACTGGCTTAAAATTTTTGTCATCTTGGGTTCAGCCATTCTTGCTGTGGCCAGTATCTCTTCTAAACTAACCGGTAAAAGTACTTCGGGGAAACCTTCGTCAGTTAAAACCGAAATTGCAAAGACAGGGATACTCATATGGTTTGCCACGATCACTTCAGGTACAGTACTCATGCCAACGGCATCTCCTCCAATGATACGCAAATATTTATATTCAGCCTTTGTTTCCAAATTTGGACCGGTTACCGAAACGTATACGCCCTGGTGACAGGAAATTCCCTCCTCAGCGGCAATCCGGATCGCTTTTGCGATCAGCCCTTTATGATAAGGCTGGCTCATATCCGGAAACCGCGGGCCAAGGTCTGCATCATTGATACCACGAAGCGGGCTTTCCGGCTGCAGGTTGATATGGTCATTGATCACCATCAGGTCTCCTTTTTTGAAATCCGGATTTAATGACCCTGCTGCGTTGGATACAAATAAATATTGAATCCCCAGCGCTTTCATCACCCGTACCGGAAAGGTGATCTGTTGCATCGAATAACCTTCATAATAATGAAGCCTTCCCTGCATCGCTACTACCCTCCTGCCTTTCAATGTTCCAAAAATCAGTTTACCGGAATGAAACTCAAGCGTTGATATCGGAAAATTAGGAATATTGGAATACATCATGCTAAATTCCACATCAATTTCATTCACCAACCCGCCCAATCCTGTTCCAAGTATAATTCCTATCTCCGGCTGGAAATTATTGTTTTTTCTTTTTATATATTCAACGGTTTCGTGAAGTATCTGAAACATATTTTAATATCGTTTGATTAAAGGCCTCTTTACGGTCTGTCTGGATAACTATTTTGATAGGTAAATAAAATACGGGCAAATTTAACAGTAATTCTTTGAATGTATCATCAAATAAACGTTGCGCATCCTTTTCTGTTGTGAGTATGATCTTTTCTTTTGCAGGATGGTGCAGAAATGCCTCAACCAATTTACTTAAATTTTGCCTGCTAAAGGAATGATGATCAGGATAATCATGATGAACAATGGCCGATGTATATTTATTCAACTCTTCCAGTAACGGTTGAGGATTTGCAATACCTGTTAATAAAAAAACGGTTTTACTTCTAAGTATTTCAAGATCGGATACTTCCTTTGTAAAAAGGCCTGTAAGTTCACCGTACCGGATGGTAGAAAAGAAAAGTTTTTCTGCTGTCCCCGCGTTAAATTTCCCGGTGCAGGTGTCCTTTTGCAGGGCCGATACAGTTTCCGGGGCTTTCGTTATGAGCACAACATCTGCCCGCTGATACCCGCTGAAAGGTTCTCTCATATTTCCGGCGGGCAGGATGAACTGTGGCTGCAGCAATTTTTGAAATTCAAACAGCAATATGCTGAACCCCGGCCTTACGCTTCTGTGCTGAAAGGCATCGTCCAGCAGGATCAGGTCATGCCCATCCTTCAGCTGCTGAATGCCATACACACGGTCTTCACATACCGCCACCGTTACCCCCGGGAATTTGTGGTAGAACTGAAGGGGCTCATCGCCTATTGTTTTTGCCGTGGCAGCTGCATCCGCATATAAAAAACCCCTGGTATCCCGCCCGTAACCCCTGCTTAGAATTGCTATTTTATATCCGGCCAGCAAATGCACCAGGTATTCTGTAACCGGGCTTTTACCAGACCCTCCTACTACAAGATTGCCCACACAGATCACGGGAATATCAAACCGGGCAGATCTTAAAAGTCCCCAGTCATAGAATTTATTTCTCAGTATAACCACTATACCGTAAATCAGAGAAAAGGGCAGCAGTAGTAATCGAAGGTATTTTATCATGCTTTACCCTCAAAAATAAGAATTATTTAAGCAATGGTGGTGCTATGCAAAAATTACCCTTTAATAAACGGAAATTGTCATATAGAAGGGCAGATTAACCGGCAATAAAATAAAAAACTATCTTTGCACAAAAATAATATTTTTATAAAATGCTCAAAGGATTTTTTAAAGTACCAGCACCGGTGAACGAACCAATCTTTGGTTATGCACCCGGAACTAAAGAACGAGAACTACTGGAAGCTGCTTTAACTGAAGCGCGTTCAGTAACAGGAGATATCCCCATGTATATCGGAGGAAAGCCTGTTCATACCGGGACAAAAGGAAAAGTTACCCCACCGCACGATCACCAACATATTCTAGCACAGTACAGTATAGGTAACAAGACTCATGTTCAGCAGGCAATCGATGCTGCGCTGGCAGCAAAAGCAAAATGGGAAAACCTTGCCTGGGAACAGCGTGCATCAATCTTCTTAAAGATCGCTGATCTGATTTCAGGCCCGTACCGCTATAAGTTAAATGCAGCTACTATGCTGGGCCAATCTAAAAATGCCTACCAGGCAGAAATTGATGCCGTTTGTGAACTGGTAGACTTTTTACGTTTCAACGTAAATTACATGTCTGAAATCTATCAGCAGCAGCCTCCTGTTTCACCTAAAGGTGTTTGGAACAGGGTAGAGCAGCGCCCTCTCGAAGGCTTTGTTTTTGCTTTAACGCCGTTTAACTTCACTGCCATAGCAGCCAATCTGCCTACATCAGCGGCGCTGATGGGAAATGTAGTGGTATGGAAACCTGCGGATACACAAATTTATGCCGCTAACCTGCTGATGGAGATCTTCATCGAAGCAGGCTTACCTGCTGGTGTGATCAACCTGATCTATGCAGACGGCCCTGAAGCAGGTGAAGTGATCTTTAACAGTCCTGATTTTGCAGGTATACATTTCACCGGATCTACTGCCGTTTTCCAGAACATCTGGAAAACAATCGGTACAAACATTCATAAATACAAAACCTATCCCCGTATCGTTGGCGAAACCGGTGGTAAAGATTTTATCCTGGTACATGGTTCAGCAGATGCCGAAGTTTCAAGCACAGCAATTCTGCGTGGCGCCTTCGAATACCAGGGACAGAAATGTTCTGCGGCTTCAAGGGTATATATTGCAAAAAGCCTTTGGCCTGAGATCAAAGAACTGATGTTGCGCGATCTTGCAACCTTCAAAATGGGTGGCACGGAAGATTTCAGCAATTTCATCAATGCCGTGATCGATGAACGCTCCTTCAATAAGCTGTCAAAATATATTGACCAGGCAAAAGCAGATTCCGGAGTAGAGATCATCGCTGGCGGAAACTATGATAAATCTAAAGGTTATTTCATAGAACCTACTGTACTTGTGGTTGACGATCCAAAATACACCACCATGTGCGAAGAGCTGTTCGGACCGGTGTTAACGGTATTCGTTTATGACGACAATGATTTTGACCATATCCTGGAAGTGATTGATACTACCTCTGTTTACGCCCTTACAGGTGCAGTGATTGCACAGGACCGTTATGCGATAGAACAGGCTACCGTTGCGCTGCGTAATGCGGCCGGTAACTTCTATATCAATGACAAATGTACCGGAGCTGTTGTTGGACAGCAGCCTTTCGGTGGCGCCAGAGGTTCTGGTACCAATGATAAAGCAGGTTCAATGATCAACTTGCTTCGCTGGGTATCTCCGCGTACGATAAAAGAATCATTCGATCCGCCAAAAGATTACCGCTATCCTTTCTTAGGATAACCAAACAGGTAAAAAATGTCTGTATAAAATAAAGGCGGCTATTTAAAAAATGGCCGCCTTTATTTTTATTCTCCTAATCTTCTTTCACATTCATTTTGAAGACCGAAGAAATATGATCATTTGACTCTGTAGTAACTTCCAGATCTCTGATCAGCCCGGTTTCGAGGCTGTACACCCAGCCATGTATGCCCAGTTTCTTTCCATTGGTCCACCTGTTCTGAATGATCGATGTCTTGGTGAGGTTAAAAACGCCTTCAATCACATTCAGTTCAACCAGCCTGTCAAACCGCTTTTTATCATTTGAGATCAGGTCCAGCTCATGGTAATGCAGCCTGTAGGTATCTTTTATATTTCGTAGCCAGTTGTCTATGATACCATACTGTTTATTTCCCAGTGCTGCTTCTACACCGCCGCATCCGTAATGGCCGCAAACAATGATATGTTCTACTTCCAGCACATTGACAGCATAATCGAGTACGCTCAATATGTTCATATCGGTATGCACAACAACATTTGCAATATTGCGGTGGACAAAGATATCTCCGGGATTGGTATGGGTGATCTGGTTGGCAGGGACCCTGCTGTCTGAACAGCCTATCCAGAGAACGGGAGGCTTCTGTCCTGCCGATAGCCGGTCAAAATAAGTAGGGTCTTCAGCTAAAGTAGCTGCAACCCAGTCTTTGTTACCCTGCAGTAGTCCTTCGTATGTAATTTCGTGGTTTCGTTCTGATAATTTTGAGCACATAATATTTATTTATTGATATCTTGAATAATCTTGTCTGTTAATTTTGGAACGCTGTAATGTTTTTTGATATTCTCCAGTGTAACCAAAATGCCTTTTGTATAGGCATAATGCTGGAAGTTAAAGATGGTCTCGAGTACGTCCGGATCGATATACCTGGAGTTATTGCCATCAATGATGACATTGGTTTCTTTAGGAATATTGTTGAGCACAACCTGAATGGCAGCCTTATTTAAAAATGAAACCTCCTCTGCCAGTTTAATCCTGAGATTCTTTTTGTTCCCCTCTTCCTGGATTTTGTAGAAGAAAGAATTGCGCATATTTATTCTTAGAAGATAGAAAATGGCTAATATCATTCCTATGGCAACTCCTTTTAGAAGATCGGTCAGCAGGATGGCAATCAGGGTAACCACAAATGGCACAAACTGGTCCCAGCCTTTGGCATACATTTCTTTGAATAAACTTATCCTGGTCAGTTTATACCCTGTTAACAGCAGGATGGCCGCAAGGCAGGCCAGTGGGATCATATTGATCAGTCCCGGAATGACCAGCAAAGCGGCGAGTAACCAGCAGCCGTGAAAAATGGCCGACATCTTTGTCCTTGCCCCTGCATTTACATTCGCAGAACTCCGTACAATGACCGAGGTCATGGGCAATCCGCCCAGCATTCCGCTGCAGATATTGCCAACCCCCTGGGCAAGCAGTTCCCTGTTGGTAGGCGATACTCTTTTTATCGGGTCAATCTTATCTATCGCTTCAAGGCTCAGCAGTGTTTCCAGACTTGCAACGATAGCTATTGTCACCGCAACAGTCCACATTTTCCTGTTCCCGATCGCATTAAAGTCAGGATGAATGAATAAGGAAGTAAATCCTTCCCAGCCTTTTACGGTTGGGATCGTTACCATCTGATCGGGCCGTAAGGCATATGCGGTCTGGTTAAAAGCTAAGCCCAATGCAACACCCAAAACCACTACAATCAGCGGTGCCGGTACGCCCTTCGGCATTCTTTCCCTGGTACAATAGAGCAGCGTGGCAATGGAGACCGCACTAATGATCAGCGCCGCCGGATTAAACTGCGTGATGGCCTCGCCTATCGCCGCATAAGCGCCTTTATGGTCATTTCTGAAAACACTTTCATCCAGAAAATCCATATCTATACCCAGTGCATGGGGCACCTGCTTAAGGATCAGTATCAACCCTATAGCTGCAAGCATCCCTTCAATTACACTGGAAGGAAAATAGTTGCCTATGGTTCCCGCTTTGATTATACTTAAAATAATCTGCAGCCCTCCGGCCAGCACTATTGCCAGAAGGAATACCTGGTAATTTCCAAGTTCTGTGATAGCCCCCAGTACAATTACCGTTAGTCCTGCCGCGGGGCCACTGACACTGAGCTGTGAACCACTTACACTGCCCGCAATGATCCCGCCGATCACTCCCGTCAGCACTCCTGCAAAAAGCGGGGCTCCCGAAGCCAGGGCAATACCCAGACACAACGGCAGCGCAACAAAAAAGACAACCAAACTGGCTGGCAGATCGCGCTTTAAATTCTTTTTCAGGATATATTTCCTAATATCCAATCTATAAAAGACTGAGTTTCCATTCTCCATAACATGATGAATTACTCCTTAACCAATACTAACAATGGATCCCCTGCGGGACCGGATCAGGTTTGTCTAAATGACAGCGGAGTTTGGAGGTGGAGTGGGCACTGAGGGATGGTAAGGGTTAACATACCGTTTGGAATGGTCGATATAGCAGTTCCTGATACCGGATTCCTGCAATAAAGGGATATAAATGTAACTGTAATGAATATCGGCAGACCTATAATCTGTATATTTCAGCAGGTCTTTGGAGTCCCCTTCTGAACCATGTTCCTGCTCCAGGCTGAGCATCATGGACTTTGCACTGCATTTATCCAGACAGATAAAAACAGGCACAGCAGAAACCACCATTTTCAATGTGAAAACGCTCATAAAAAAGATGAAGATACATAATGGATATTTATACAATTGCATTCTCCGGTTTTCAGCTATTTATAATTCAAATGTAACATCAAAGATTCTTTAATCACGAAAAAATATTAAAAAAAAATTTATTTAGGGTTTTTATGACTTAACACCAGGCTACCACTATAATTTTCTGAAGATGATGTAACAATAATCTGACAATAACTGTATTTTCGCAAATTCTAAACCAGCCTATGAAATACGGTATACCCCTCTTTTTAGTATTCGCTCCTCTTTTATCCTTCTGCCAGAATAACAATGCCCCTTCTTCCTACGATCCGCACGATATAAAAATCACAGGTTACCTGCAAACACAATTCCAGCAGGCACAGTCTGCAGGTATATCTTCCTTTTCCGGGGGCGACTTTGCTGAAAATTCCGACAACCGGTTCATCATCCGCAGGGGGCGGCTCAAAATTGACCGGGTGGATAAGTATTCCAGTATTGTCTTCCAGCTTGATGCCACCCAAAACGGTATCAACCTGATGGACGCATTTATCCAGTTACAGCAGCCTGACCACAATGAGCTGCGTTTAACCGCCGGACTTTTCAACAGGCCATTCGGCTATTCCATCGTATACTCTTCGGGCTACAGGGACTTTCCCGAGCGGGCAAGAATGTTTCAAACCCTCATGCCCCGCGAGCGTGACATTGGTGCAATGCTCAGCTATCAGCCCCTGAAATTCCTGAACGCAGATCTGGCCCTCGTTAACGGAAGCGGGCTATATGCAAGGGATTACGATTCGAAGAAGGATATCATCGGTAACTTATCTTTCAGATTTGATAGCCTCGCTAACCATAAACTGCAGATTGGCTTCGGGGCTTCCTTTTATAAAGGTTCGGTACGCAATGATACCGAAACCTTATATTACAGTGATGCTACCGGCTTTGCAAAAAGCAGCAGCACTGATTACAAAGGCGCTAACCTTAAAAGAAATTATTTTGGAGGGAATATTCAGTTTCAGTATAATCACCGCTTCGGAGCAACAACACTGAAAGCAGAATATGTGGCGGGCACTCAGCCGGGAGTAGCGGCTTCGGATAATATCACCGGGCCGGTAGCCAGCCAGAGCTTCACCGTGCAGCCGGCCACAGATCTTTACCTCCGTGATTTCAGCGGCTACTACATCTGGTTTACCCAGCAGATCGCAAAAACCAGGTTTAACCTGCTTGCCGCTTATGATGTGTACGATCCCAATACGAAGGTCACTGAAGAGCAAATTGGCCTTGCCGGCAATAATACCACGGCAGGCGACATTAAGTTCCGTACATTGGGATATGGCCTGACCTACCGGGTCAATCCAAGGGTAAAACTAACGGTGTATAATGAAAGGGTGATCAACGCTTCCACTCAACTGCAGAACTATATGGATGATATCAGGGATGATGTATTTACATTGCGTTTACAATATCGCTGGTAATTTCTACATTTATACAAATTATTCCCATGGATAATAAAATAGCAGCATTACAAGAAAAAATAAAAGAAGCACAGCTTGGTGGTGGTACGGCAAGAATAGAAAGCCAGCATCAAAAAGGTAAACTGACCGCCAGGGAAAGGCTACATTTCCTGCTCGATGAAGGTTCCTTCGAAGAGATCGGCATGCTTGTTACGCACAGGAGTACCGATTTTGGGATGGAAACAGAGAAGTATCCCGGGGATGGCGTGGTTACCGGTTATGGAAATATCAACGGCCGGCTGGTGTATGTGTTCTCGCAGGACTTTACCGTTTTTGGAGGTTCCCTTTCCGAAACCCATGCCGAAAAGATCTGTAAGATCATGGAACTGGCCCTGCAGAACGGCGCTCCGCTGATCGGACTGAACGACAGCGGCGGTGCCCGTATCCAGGAAGGTGTGGTCTCCTTAGGCGGCTATGCTGATATCTTTTACAGGAACGTTCAGGCTTCCGGTGTTATCCCCCAACTGTCAGCTATTATGGGCCCGTGTGCCGGCGGAGCAGTGTACTCCCCCGCAATTACAGATTTCATTCTGATGGTGGAGCATACTTCATATATGTTTGTTACCGGCCCAAGCGTGGTTAAAACGGTTACCCATGAGGAAGTTAGTTCGGAAGAACTCGGCGGTGCTTATACACATGCTACAAAATCGGGCGTAACCCATTTTGCATGTGCCAATGAACTGGAGGCCATCAATCATCTCAAACGGCTGCTAAGTTATATGCCGCAGAATTGCGAAGAGATTCCTGCCCCGCTGGCTTATAGCCAGAATCAGGATGAAAGCAGGCCCTTGCTCAATCAGATCATACCGGAAAATGCAAATCAGCCCTATGATGTAAGAGGCGTAATTGAGCAGCTGGCAGATCAGGACAGTTTCCTGGAGGTGCACAAAGACTTTGCAGAGAATATTGTGGTAGGCTTTGCCCGCCTGGCCGGAAGAAGCATAGGTATTGTTGCCAATCAGCCGGCCTACCTTGCAGGTGTGCTGGATAACAATGCCTCCGTAAAAGCTGCGCGTTTTGTGAGGTTTTGCGACTGCTTTAATATTCCCCTGCTGGTGTTGGAAGATGTTCCCGGTTTCCTTCCCGGAACAGACCAGGAATGGAATGCGATCATCACCAATGGTGCCAAATTACTGTACGCGTTCAGTGAAGCTACCGTTCCAAGAATTACAGTGATCATCAGGAAAGCCTATGGTGGTGCGTATGATGTAATGAACTCCAAACACATCGGTGCAGATATGAATTACGCCTGGCCTACTGCAGAAATAGCAGTAATGGGCGCCAAAGGCGCTGCCGAGATCATCTTTAAAAAAGAGATCAGTTCCGCTGCTGACCCCGAACAGAAGCTGCTTGAAAAAGAAAAGATGTATGCCGGTATCTTCGCCAATCCATACCGCGCAGCGGAACGCGGGTTTGTGGACGAGGTCATAGAACCTGCCGTAACACGCATAAAACTAATCAAAGCGTTTAAAATGCTGGAGAATAAGGTAGTGAACAACCCAAGAAAGAAACACGGGAACATTCCTTTGTAAATAAAGCGAACTTGTTGTGATGCTTAATGTCATCTTTATATATTTGTTTATCATAAATATATAAAGATGGCTAAAAAGAAAGACGATCAGCAGAAACATGTATCTGTCGTAAATGAGAAATCACTTGAATTTTTTGAAGAATATATCAATAACCCATCCCCAACAGGATTTGAATACCCGGGCCAGAAACTTTGGCTGGACTACCTGAAACCTTACATTGACGAAAGCTTTATCGATAACTATGGTACAGCAGTAGGTGTAATCAACCCCAAAGCAACATATAAGGTAGTGATCGAAGCACATGCTGATGAGATCTCCTGGTTTGTGAACTATATCACCAGTGACGGCCTCATCTATGTGATCAGGAATGGTGGTTCAGATCACCAGATCGCACCTTCCAAAAGAGTAAATATTCATACCGATAAAGGAATGGTAAAGGCCGTTTTCGGATGGCCTGCTATCCACACCCGCGGCGCCGGAGAAAAAGAAGAGGCCCCTGCCTTAAAAAATATCTTCCTGGATTGCGGCTGTACAACTAAAGAAGAAGTGGAAGCACTGGGTGTACATGTAGGTTGTGTGATCACCTACGAAGACGAATTCATGGTGCTGAACGACCGCTATTATGTTGGCCGCGCACTGGATAACCGTGCCGGAGGTTTTATGATCGCAGAAGTAGCACGTTTGTTAAAAGAGAACAAACAAAAGTTACCATTCGGGCTCTACATTGTAAACTCCGTGCAGGAAGAGATCGGTTTGAGAGGTGCTGAGATGATCGCCTACAGGATCAAACCTGATGTAGCAATCATTACCGATGTTACGCATGACACCTCTACACCAATGATCAATAAGATTACCCAGGGTGATATGGCCTGTGGCCGCGGCCCCGTGGTATCCTATGCTCCTGCGGTACAAACAAACCTCAATAAATTACTGATCGAAACTGCTGAAAAAAATAATATTCCCTTCCAGCGCCAGGCTTCATCCCGTTCTACAGGAACTGACACGGACGCTTTTGCCTATTCCAACGGCGGTGTCCCTTCAGCACTGATCTCCCTGCCATTGCGTTATATGCATACTACGGTAGAAATGATCCATAAAGAAGATGTAGACAACGTGATCAGCCTGATCTACCATTCACTGCTGAACATTAAAAAAGACCACGATTTTAAATACAACAAATAACATCTTATCTTCGCAGAAATATAAAGCGTGCCTTTCTATCAGGCACGCTTTTTTATGGTGTTTTATGCTAACAATGGCCAGGGCCATAAATTAACCAAATAACTAACTAATGAAACCTACTTTATTAATTCTCGCAGCTGGTATGGCAAGTCGCTATGGCAGTATGAAACAAATTGACGGCTTCGGACCAAACGAGGAAACAATCATCGACTACTCCATTTATGATGCCATCAAAGCTGGTTTCGGAAAGGTTGTATTTATCATTAAAGAAGATTTTGTAGACAATTTCAAAGCTATATTTGAACGTAAGCTGAATGGAAAGATTGAAACAGACTACGTATTTCAAAACTTTGACCTCAAACAATACGGGATAGATATTGAAATAGAAAGAGCTAAACCATGGGGAACCGGGCATGCGATCCTTGCAGCAAGACATGCAATCAAAGAGCCCTTCTGCGTCATCAATGCCGACGATTTTTATGGCCTGGACTCTTTCGAGAAAATGGTTAAATTCCTTACAGAAGAAGTTACCGGCAGCAACTATTCCATGATCGGTTACGAGATTGCCAAAACCCTGTCTGATTTTGGATCTGTATCACGTGGTGTATGTAAAGTTAGCCACGATGGTTACCTGGAAGAGATCATCGAGAGGACAAAAGTACTTCGTGACGGTGAGGCTGTTGTTTATGAAGAAGACGGGAAACAATACCCTTTAGATCTGGACACACGCGTTTCCATGAATTTCTGGGGTTTCACGCCTGAAGTATTTAAACTGTCTGAAGAACTGTTCAAAGAATTTGCCTTGTCTCATCAGGACGATCCCAAATCAGAATTTTTTATCCCCATTATCGTAGAAACACTTTTAAATTCAGAAAAAGCAGATTTCAAAGTGGTACCTACGGACAGCAAATGGTTTGGCGTAACCTATAAAGAAGATAAACCTATTGTACAGGCGAGTATAGACGAGCTGATCAAAGAAGGAATTTATCCGGAGAACCTCTGGGCCTAACCCATACTTATTCAGTATCAAAAGAGGTGTTCGTTCTACAGGGTGAGCACCTCTTTTGGTACCGGGGTTTTGTTCAGCCATACAAATATATTCACAAAAACATGAGCATGATTGCTGCTAAATGCTTTAAGCAAATCCGCAAATGTTTAAGCGCTATAGTAATTTGATTTTCTACTGACCGTTTTGAAATTCCCAGTCTCAGGGCAATCTCATCATTTGACAACTGGTCTATCCTGCTCATACAAAATATTTCCTGACATCTTTTTGGCAGGCTTTGCAGGTAACTATAAACTTCACTGTGAAGTTCCTGCTCTTCAATTTTATGTTCACCACCATTATAATCTGAGAAATTCTGCAGCTGTACCTGGTCATCAACATAGATCAATGGAGATTTTGCAGCCCGCATCCGGTTATAAATCTGGTAGCGGATGGCAGTAAGCATATAACTTGAAAAGGTGAAAATCTCCAGTTCGCCGCGCCGGTCCCAGATATTCAGGAATACATCGTGAACAACTTCTTCGCTGCTCTCCTTGTCTTTAAGATATTGATAGGCAGTCTTGTATAATCGTATCCAATATCTCTTAAAAAGTTCGTTAAAGGCTGATTCATCGTCCTGACGGATAGATGCCCATAGCTGAAGATCACTGGTCTGAGTTTGAAACATATTTGGTTTTAGTATTCTAATAAACGTTTGAAAGCGCCAATAGTTTTCATTCAAATATATTGTTTTTATCTGTAGGGAAACTACGCTATGCACTGTCAATTTTCGAGCAATAATAAATACAGGCAGTGATAAAATTTAAATAATGAAATTATTTGTGTGTGTGCTGCCTTATTTTCTACACTTAAGCTATATAACCAAATGTAATCTTGATGACCAGGGAAGAATTTCTCAATCTGTACGAAAAATGCTTATCAGAACCATGTTCTGAAGCGGAAAAAGCACTGCTGCAGTCTTACCGGGATGAGCTGAGCTTATCTGATAACGTATGGGAAGATGATGACCATAACGAAGAAGAGGTATATGCCCGGATCTGGGAGAAACTGCGGGAAAGCCGCTACCCCGACCACCCTTTTAAAAAAAACAATAATCATATCTGGATAAAAGCTGCTGCATTGTTATTTCTTGCCGGCCCCGCCGTTTGGCTATATGTACGTCCGCTTAAACCCTCTCAGCTCGTCACAAAAACAAAGACCCAGCAGCAAACTGCGGTAATCAGGCCTGGTGGAAATAAGGCCTTGCTCACACTGGCAAATGGCTCCAGCATCGTACTTAATGAGGCAAAAAACGGAAAACTGACAATGCAGTCGGGTGTGCAGGTGACCAAAGCAGAAGATGGCATTCTGGTTTATAAACCTCAGGAGCGCCAATCAGCAGCAGCCACGGAAATGAACATCATCACTACCCCCCGCGGTGGTCAATACCAGCTGATCCTGGCCGACGGGACAAAAGTATGGCTCAATGCAGCTTCAGTGTTAAAATTTCCGGCACAGTTTAACGGTAAAGAACGCTGGGTAGAGCTTGAGGGTGAAGCCTATTTCGAAGTACATAAAAACCCTTCCGCCCCATTCATTGTGCATACCTCCGGCCAGGATGTGCAGGTGCTGGGCACGCATTTTAATATTACCGCTTATAGTGATGAGAATACGATCAGAACTTCTTTGCTGGAAGGCAGGGTCAACATATTCTCGGGAGGTAAAACAACTCCGTTAACGCCCGGCTTTGAGGCCGTCAGCAATCAGGGTACCATCAACGTAAGGGAGGCCGATGTGCAGCAAAGCATCGCCTGGAAAAAAGGGCTTTTTCAATTTAACGATGCTACCATTGAGGATGTCATGCAACAGGTATCCCGCTGGTATGATGTCAGCATAGTCATAGCTGACCAGCCACTTCCGCTCAGGCAATTCACAGGTACCATTTCGCGGCAGGTGCCGATCACCGAAATGCTGGAAATGCTCAGGTACACCGGCGTAAAATTCAGTGTCCGCGGCAAACAAATTCTTGTAGAACACTAAACACAGACTATACTAAAAACAACTATATCAATTAACTAAAACAATTTACCTAACATGTCAATTATGAATGATCGCTACCACAGCATTCACATGGGATGCTTTAAAAGCTCTAAAATGCGGAGAGTCGTAGGCCTGACCTTCCTCTTTATAGCCACAGCAGTAATGCAGGTACAGGCCAGTACCTACCTGCAGCAGATGACGCTCCATGAAAAAAATACTTCCCTGGAAAACATCTTCAGGCTGATCGAAAAACAGAGCAACTATCACGTGCTGTATGACAAACTGGATATCCAGAAAACCGGGAATGTGACGGTTGACCTGACCGATGGTTCGGTTGAAGATGTGCTCAATCAGGTTTTTAAAAACCAACCCCTTTCTTACCGGATCTTCAGCAGCACTATCGTGATCAAAAAAGATCCCTCAAAGGCGGAGAAGCTTCCACAGCAGCAGCAGGTGAAAGGCCAGGTGAATGACGATACCGGGCAGCCTTTACCCGGCGTCAGTATCAAGATCAAAAATGCCCAGGGCGGAACAACTACTGATGCCGCAGGTAAATTTGCCCTTTCGGTACCAGACCTGAATATTACGCTCGTATTCAGCAGCATCGGTTTTACCACACAGGAAGTTCCTCTGGCAGGCAAAACCACGCTGAATGTAGACTTAAAGTCGGAATCTAAAACGCTCAGTTCTGTTGTCGTAGTAGGCTACGGTTCTACCCGTAAATCCGACCTCACAGGATCAGTCGTTGCCGTCAAAGCTGAAGCTCTGGCACAACGCCCTGCCACCAACGTGGAGCAGCAGTTATCCGGTAAAGTATCCGGTGTGAATGTTTCTACCAACTCAGGAAGGCCGGGTGGAAATACCAATATCGTTATCCGGGGTGCCAACTCTATTAATTCCAGCAACAATCCTTTGTATGTAGTGGATGGTGTGGTCTTAAGTAATGGCGTTACTGATGTAAGTCCGATCAGTTACCTGAATCCAAACGATATCGAATCCATGAACGTATTGAAAGACGCTTCTGCCACGGCCATCTATGGTGCACGCGGTGCCAATGGGGTAATCCTGATCACCACTAAACGCGGCCAGTCCGGCGGGCAGATCAGTTACAGCAGTTATGCAAGTATCAGCAAAATGGCGCGAAAACTGGATGTTCTGAATTCGGCAGAATTTGATGCCGTTCAGGACGCCTCCTACCGTAACGCTGCCAAGTATGATCCGGCAGGCTTTGCCAGTGGAAAATACAGAGATCCTGCAGCCATCAGAAAGAGCCTTCCAAGTTTATATGATGCAAACGGAAAGGCTATCTATGATACCGACTGGCAGAAGGAAGCCACCCGCGAGGCATTCAGCCAGAATCAGAATCTGGCCTTCACCGGAGGAAATGCAGAGACCACCTATGGTGTATTTATGAATTATGCCAATGAGCAGGGTATCCTGAGGGAGTCTTTCCTGAAAAGATATTCCGGACGTTTTGTATTTGACAGCCAGATCAAACCGTGGATGAAAGTGGGCGGATCACTGACCTTCAACAACGTGGAAGAGAACAGGGTAGATAATGGTCAGGGCGGATTAAATGTGACAAGGATGCTGATAGAGACCCTGCCTATTGTGCCATTGAGATATCCTGACGGAAGCTTTGGTACCAATGCTGCCTATCCGGATATGGAAGGTGGTGAAAACCCGGTAAACCTTCAGCTTAACCGTAAGGACCTGTTCAAGACACAGAGCAATATTGGTAATGTTTACGCAGATATCAAGATCCTGAAAGACCTGCAATTCAAAAGTACATTGGGTATCAATGTGGTCAACCAGACAGAAAATTTTTACTCAGGAAGGTTCCTCAGACAACAAAGTGCAGATGTACAGGGTGAGGCGGATATTACCGATACACGTACCAACTACTGGCAGTCTGAAAACTATTTCACCTATAACAAAAAGATCAATGATAACCACCGGTTAGAAGCCGTAGTGGGTATTAGCTGGCAACACAGTGACAGGAACACAAACAAATCCGGTGCCCAGGGCTTTACTGATGATTTCTACCAGTACTATAACCTGGGAGTAGGCGCAGTGCCGCTGGCCCCAAGTTCTGCTTATGAGAAATACACCTTTAACTCTTACTTTGGCCGTGTAAATTATACGATCAAAGACAGGTATATGTTTACGGTGACTGACCGTTACGATGGTTCATCCCGTTTTGGTAATGACTTTAAATACGGTAACTTCCCGTCCGGTGCATTTGCATGGCGCGTATCGGAAGAAGATTTCCTGAAGGAGAGCAAGGTAATTTCTAACCTGAAATTACGTACCAGTTACGGCTTAACCGGTAACTCAGAAATCGGGCAATACCGCTCTCTATCCAGCCTGGAAAATAGTACCGCCATATTTGGTGGAATACGTGGTTCCGGCGTAGGCATTAACTCTCTGGCAAATCCGGATCTGAAATGGGAGAAAACAGGCCAGTTTGATGCAGGATTTGAACTGGGGCTCTTTCAGAACCGTATCTCCATCGAGAGTGATATCTATTATAAAAAAACAACCAATATGCTGCTGGATGCACCGGTACCTACTTCCAGCGGTTATACCAGCATTTATAAAAACATCGGAAGCCTTTCCAATAAAGGATTTGAGTTCTCCATCACCTCAGCAAATATCAAATCAAAGAATTTCGACTGGAGCACTACCTTCAACATTGCCATTAATAACAGCAAAATACTTGCACTGGGAGATGCTAACGATGATATCTTCCCGGACCCGTACTTCCTGTCCAATACCAATATTATCCGCGTAGGTGAATCTGTGGGCTCTTTCTACGGTTTGATCCGCGAAGGCACCTGGGGAACAGCAGAGACGGCCGAAGCAGCCAGATTCAATGCCAAACCGGGCGACATCAAACACAAAGACGTGAATGGTGACGGACAGATCAATGATGCCGACCGAGTGATCTTAGGTAAAGGTACACCAACAGGATATGGTACTTTCTCCAACACCTTTAAGTACAAAAACCTGGATCTGACTGTTGACATCCAATATTCTTATGGTAACGACATCCTCAACCTTTCACGTCACTCTGCTGAAGACCGCACAGGACAGGCCAACAGTTACGCTACAGTGCTGAACGGATGGACGCCGGAGAACCAAAATACAATGATCGCTGAGAACAGGCCGTCACTGGCAGGATACACCACTACTGTAGATAGCCATATGGTTGAAGATGGATCCTATATCCGCGGAAGAAACCTGTTGTTAGGTTATAACTTTCCAAGTACAGTAACCAAAAAACTGAAACTGAATAACCTGAGGGTTTACGCTTCCGTACAAAATTTCTTCCTGATCACGAAATACACCGGATATGATCCTGAGGTAACTACCTATGCAAATAACTTCTCGCAGGGGATTACCTTTTTTGATTACCCAAAACCAAGAGTGTTTTTATTAGGTGTTAATGTATCCTTATAATTGTTCCCTTAAATTTTACAGACATGAGCTATAAATCTAAATATACCGTACCATTCATCATTACCCTTTTCCTGTTTACGGGAGTCATAACCGGGTGTAAAAAGTATCTTGATGAGGATAACCGTTCCAACTATACACAGGAAAATTACTTCCAATCGGCCGACCAGGCGCAGGCTGCCATCAATAACCTGTACGCGAGCCTTCGTAAAATTACTGACGGAACCGGTACCTATGGGGAAAGCCCTTTTATGATGCTGGAATTCCCAACGGGAATGGCCAATACAGAAGTAGGACAAAGCCAGTATAACAATACACTCCGTACGCTGACCGCAAATGCAGACAATAATTATTTTTATGTGTGGTGGGCAAATTCATACAACGCCATTGCCAATGCCAACCTGGCGATAGAGCGTATACCTGCTATCACAATGGATGATGTGGCAAAAAAACGGATGCTGGGCGAAGCAGCCTTCTTCAGGGCTTTTTATTACTTCCACCTGGTAAGAATGTATGGTGATGTACCGCTGATCCTCAAATCTATCAATGCCAATTCACCGGAGCTGTACCCTGAACGGGCGCCACAGGCCAGTGTTTATGATGCAATTGTGACCGACCTGCTTACGGCTGAAGCCGCAGGCCTTCCCACAAGCGATGTGAGTGGTAAACTAAACGTAGGCGCAGTAAAATCACTCCTGGCCAGTGTATACCTCACTATGGCAGGATATCCGCTGCAGAAAAAAGAAAACTATCAGAAGGCTGCAGACAAGGCCAATGAAGTCATCACTTCCGGCGCCTATCGCCTGTTCCCTGCATACGCAGATCTTCGCAACAAAGCCAATAAAAACTTAGGTGAATTTATTCTTCAAAATCAATATCAGGTTGGTATTGCAACAAGTAGTGTAGATCAGGGTTTCCTTCCAAGATCCAGAAAGATCACCAAATTTTCTGATGAGGTGGGTTCAGTGACACCATCTGCCGAGTTCTATAATTCTTATGAGCCAGGAGATCTCAGGACAAAGGAACAGCAGTACTATTATTCAAGTTATGTGAGTGTCCTCACCGGCCAAACGGTAAACTTTGGCAGTCAGTACATCTTCAAATTCTTTGATACTGAAGCAGCGACCACTGCACAGAGTGACCTCAACTGGACTTTCATCCGTTACCCTGAAGTGCTGCTGATCTATGCTGAAGCTTCCAATGAGGCCGGTGGCCCCGTACAGGCAGCTTATGACGCAGTAAATCTGATCAGAACAAGGGCACAACTGCCAAATCTTACAGGCTTGTCACAAACCGCTTTCCGCGAAGCGATCTGGAAAGAAAAGTATCATGAGCTCGCGTATGAGAATAAAGCATGGTTTGACATGGTACGTACCAGACAAGTTTACAATCCTGTAACCGGGGTATTTGATAGTTTCGTTGGGCATGCCTTTCCTTCCGGACCTGTGTTAACCGATAAATATCTGCTCTTTGGTATCCCTAGCAGGGAGATTAACAACAACAAAAAACTCGCTCAGAATCCGGGCTGGTAATCCCAAAAAATGACCAACAAAAAAGGGGATGTCCGATATGGACATCCCCTTTTTATTTTGATTCAGAAACTTATTTAGTTTCGTCTTTTACTTCTTCGAAGTCTACATCAGTGACGTTATCTCCGCCTTGTGGAGCAGAGTCACCAGCTGGCTGACCAGCAGCTCCTTCAGGGGCTCCGTCTTGTCCGGCTTTGTACATTTCTTCTGATGCAGCATTCCATGCAGCTTGTAGTTCTTCCTGAGCAGCATCGATGTCAGCAAAGTTTCTCGCAGCGTGAGCAGCTTGTAATTTTGCCAATCCGGCTTCGATCGGTGCTTTTTTATCTGCAGAGATCTTATCGCCAAATTCTTTCAGTTGTTTCTCAGTAGAGAAGATCAGTGCATCAGCACTGTTGATTTTATCAGCTTCTTCTTTAGCTACTTTATCAGCATCAGCATTTTGCTCAGCTTCTTCTTTCATTCTTTTGATTTCTTCATCAGTTAAACCGGATGAAGCCTCAATACGAATTTTTTGCTCTTTACCAGTAGCTTTATCTTTAGCACTTACATGCAGGATACCGTTTGCATCAATATCAAATGCAACTTCTACTTGTGGAACACCACGTGGAGCCGGTGGAATACCATCCAGGATGAAACGGCCGATTGTACGGTTCTGAGCAGCCATTGGGCGCTCTCCCTGTAAAATGTGGATCTCAACTGAAGGCTGGTTATCAGCAGCTGTAGAGAAAGTTTCAGCCTTTTTAGATGGAATAGTAGTATTTGCTTCAATCAGTTTAGTCATTACGCCACCCATAGTCTCGATACCTAATGAAAGAGGGGTAACATCTAATAACAATACATCTTTAACCTCACCGGTTAATACACCACCCTGGATTGCAGCACCAATTGCTACCACCTCATCAGGGTTTACACCTTTAGAAGGTTCTTTACCAAAGAATGCTTTAACAGCGTCCTGGATAGCAGGGATACGTGTAGAACCACCTACTAAAATGATCTCGTCAATATCTGATGTTTTTAAACCAGCATTTTTCAATGCAGATTTACAAGGCTCAATAGTACGTTTGATCAGGTCAGCAGCCAGTTGCTCAAATTTAGCACGGCTTAAAGTTCTAACCAAGTGTTTAGGGCCACTTGCATCAGCTGTAATATATGGTAAGTTAACTTCAGTTGAAGTTGTGCTTGATAATTCAATTTTTGCTTTCTCAGCAGCTTCTTTCAAACGTTGCAATGCCATTGGGTCCTGTGCAAGGTCCATTCCATTTTCGTTTTTGAATTCAGCAGCTAACCAGTCAATGATAATGTGGTCAAAGTCATCACCACCAAGGTGTGTATCACCGTCAGTAGATTTTACTTCAAATACACCATCGCCCAATTCCAGTACAGAAACGTCATGTGTACCACCACCACAGTCAAACACAACAATTTTCATGTCTTTGTGTGCTTTATCAAGACCGTAAGCTAAAGCAGCTGCAGTAGGTTCGTTGATGATACGTTTAACCGTTAAACCAGCGATCTCGCCAGCTTCTTTGGTAGCCTGACGCTGTGCATCATTGAAATAAGCCGGAACAGTAATCACTGCTTCAGTAACTTCCTGACCTAAAAAGTCTTCCGCAGTTTTTTTCATTTTTTGCAAGATCATTGCAGAAATTTCCTGTGGAGTATATTTACGGTCGTCGATTTCAACTCTCGGTGTGTTATTGTCGCCTTTAACAACGTTATAAGGCACACGGCCAGCTTCTTTAGAAACCTCAGCAAAGCTGCTGCCCATAAAGCGCTTAATTGAATAAATTGTTTTTGTTGGGTTAGTGATTGCCTGGCGTTTTGCAGAATCACCTACTTTACGCTCACCATTTTCTGCAAAAGCAACAATGGATGGCGTTGTACGTTTACCCTCACTGTTGGCTATAACTACAGGTTCGTTACCTTCCATTACGGCTACGCAAGAGTTTGTTGTTCCTAAGTCTATACCAATAATTTTTGACATGCTATTTATCTTTGTTTATGTGATGAATTCTTTTTTCCAAATTCTATTTAACAAGCAATGTGCCAATTGGCATTTGGCAGGTAAACAGACATTCTATTTTTAATTTATGTTAAAATGTAAATGATTTTCATTTACAATTCTGACAGGTTGTCATAAATATGCTTTTGCTTTGGCAATAAACGTCTTATAGACTGAATAATTTTTCAAGGTGATGATAACCAATACCAAAGTAATCTTTTGTTTTCCTGATTTTGTCCAATATTTCAGACTGATCTGCTGCCTGTCCCTTAATTCTGGACCCTACGATCAAAACATTTTTTGGTGTATTGGCCTCCGGTATAAATTCGAAAACCTTTGTCTTATAGCCAAAGTATTCCAGTATCAGTGCCCTGATCCCGTCAGTGACCATGACTGCCTGCCGTTCCAGGAAGATGCCGTATTTTGTTAAAAAGTCAAGTTCATTACTGGCCTTCCCTTTCTCCATTTCCCTGCGGATCTGCTTATGGCAGCAGGGCGCCACCACGATCAGTTCGGCACCGGCAGTAATCCCTTTAAATATGGCATCATCAGTAGCCGTATCACAGGCATGCAGGGCAATGAGCAGGTCGATGTCCTTTTCCTGATAGTCTTCTATCGTACCCTGTACAAAGTTCAATCCCGTAAAATTAGCATCCGATGCGATCCTGTTACACAGTTCTACCAGGTCCTGCCGGTATTCAACCCCGGTGACAGCCACCTCCTGTTTCAGTACGTTGGTCAGGTAATCATACAGTGCAAAAGTCAGGTACCCTTTACCCGAGCCCATATCAACCACTTTCTTTAACTTATCTGCCGGCAATGCCCTGATCAGCGGGTCAAGCAGGGCAACATACTGATTGATCTGTTTATATTTGTCCTGTGCGTTCTTGAATACCACTCCGTCCTTGTCAGTGATCCTAAGCGCGGTCAGGTAAGGCTGCTCAGCTGCTGTAATCAGGCGGGCCTTTTCTTTATCATGGCTTAGCGGAAGAGCCCCTTCAAGGCTTGGCTTATTCTTATTCAGTGAATATCCTTTTGTTTTGTGATGTAACAGGACAATATCATTCATAACAGTGAAACATGTACAGTTTTGAAAACCGGTCTCCAGGTAAGAGAAGATCAGTGCCAGTCCTTCGTCATACCCATAATTCTTCACGATGTCCTTTGTTTTATACCGGTAGGTAAAGGCCAGCCGCTCTTCTCTTTTGATCAAAACTTTACGGACATAGATGTTCTTCAGGTCTGCCTCAGTACCCTGATAATTTCCAAGTGTGGTCTTAATGAATGTGCCTTTGGCAACACTTTCTGTTACCAGGCTTTTGAATTGTTCAAGTTTTTCAGGATCTGACATCGTATGAAAATTAAGCTTAACAAATTATGCATAAAAAAATGCCTTTCCGTATTACAGAAAGGCATCTTTAATGCAGAGAATTGTAAATTATTCTCCTTTATCTTCTTTTGCTTCTTCAGCAGCCGGAGCTTCCGGAGTTGCTTCTTCTGCAGCTGGTGCTTCTTCAGCAGCAACTTCAGTTGTAGCAGTAGCAGGTGCATCAGCTTTTTTTGCTTTAGTTCTACCACGACGTGTAGTTTTCTTTTCAGCAGCTTCAGTATCTACACCATAAACTTCATTGTAATCTACCAGTTCAATTAAAGCCATCTCAGCGTTATCACCTAAACGGTTGTTTAATTTGATAATCCTGGTATAACCACCCGGACGGTTAGCTACTTTAGCAGCAACGTCACGGAATAATTCAGTAACTGAATCTTTATCCTGTAAGTAACTAAATACGATACGACGTGAGTGTGTAGTATCTGATTTAGATTTAGTGATCAGGGGCTCAACATACATACGCAAAGCTTTTGCTTTTGCTAAAGTAGTAGAGATCCTTTTGTGTTTGATCAGTGATGAGGCCATGTTAGCCAACATCGCTTTACGATGGGAGTCAGTTCTGCCTAAGTGGTTGTTTTTTTTACCGTGTCTCATTTTTTTTTTATTCAGTGCATACCGTCTCTTCTATAGTAAAGAGGGAATTATGCACTATTAACAATTTGTTATTTGTCTTGATTATTCTTCTTCCAGTTTGTATTTACCTAAATTCATACCGAATGATAAGCTTTTAGATTTTACCAGCTCCTGGATTTCAGTTAATGATTTCTTACCGAAGTTTCTGAATTTTAACATGTCAGCTACATCATAAGAAACAAGATCCGCCAGAGTGCGGATATCAGCTGCTTTTAAGCAGTTCAATGCACGAACAGAAAGATCAAGATCAACCAGTTCAGTTTTAAGGATCTTGCGCATATGCAGGATTTCCTCATCAACTTCTTTGGTTTCTTCTTTAGCCTGAGATTCAAGAACAAGATTCTCATCAGAGAACAACATGAAATGCTGAATCAAAATTTTGGCTGCTTCTTTTAAAGCTTCTTCAGGATGTATAGATCCATCTGTAGCAATTTCCAAAATTAATTTTTCATAATCTGTTTTTTGTTCAACACGATAGTTTTCAATCGTGTATTTTACATTTTTCATTGGGGTAAAGATCGAATCGATAGCAATTACACCAACAACAGCATCATTAATTTTATTTTCTTCAGCCGGAACATAACCGCGTCCTTTATTGATAGTCAATTCTACCTCTAAAGTCACTGATTTCTCCATATTACAGATCACGAAGTCAGGATTAAGGACTTCGAAATTGTTAGAGAATTTTGTTATATCACCTGCAAGAAATTGATCCTGGCCATTAACCACAATAAAAACTTTTTCAGATTCACCAGAATCACCAGCTTTTTTGAAACGAACTTGTTTCAGGTTCAGGATAATTTCAGTTAAATCTTCTACAACACCTTTCATTGTAGAAAACTCATGTGATACACCAGAAAAACGAATACTTGTAATGGCATAACCTTCCAGGGAAGAAAGAAGAATTCTTCTTAAGGCATTACCAATTGTTACACCGAAACCGGGTTCTAAGGGACGAAATTCAAATATACCATCGAAATCCGTTGATTTCTGCATGATGACCTTATCGGGTTTCTGAAATGCTAAAATTGCCATTTATAATGTTTTTAGATCGTTATTAATATTTTGTAACGCAAAAAATTTAGCTGCCCGCAAAGGCAGCTAATTAAATATATTATTACTTCGAGTAAAGCTCGATAATCAAGTTTTCTTTGATGTT
>Ga0247730_1000388_pt1 | contig 34650 bp, 32 predicted proteins | sample UWRJL073202C2_FD_180959 | JGI IMG/M metagenome (GOLD analysis project Ga0247730, IMG submission 180959) | Plant litter microbial communities from Arlington Agricultural Research Station in Wisconsin, United States - UWRJ-L073-202C-2 | ecosystem: Environmental > Terrestrial > Plant litter >... | reverse complement strand
GCCGACGAGGCCAAGGCCTGATCGTGGCCGCACCGCTCATCGAGGTCATCGAGCACCTCGTCTCCGGCATCGTCGATCACCCCGACGACGTCGACGTCCGCGCCAAGCAGACGCGTGGAGGCGAGCTGTTCGAGGTCCGGGTCAACCCGGACGACCTCGGCAAGGTCATCGGCCGACAGGGCCGCACGGCCACGGCCATCCGCAAGGTCGCGGGTGCTATCGCCGGACGTGGCGGTGCACGCATCGACTTCGTGGACGTCGACCGTCGTAGCTAGACGGTGACCATGCAGGTCGTCATCGGCCGCATCGGCCGGGCCCACGGCATCCGCGGTGAGCTGAACGTCGACATCCGTACGGACGAGCCCGACCGGCGTTTCGCCCCGGGCTCGTCCGTCGTCTGCGGGGCCCGCACGCTGACCGTCTCGTCGGCGCGCCACCACGGAGGCCGACTCGTCGTCGCCTTCGCCGAGATCCCCGACCGCAACGCCGCCGAGGCGTTGCACGGCACCGTCCTCGAAGCGGTCATCGATCCCGAGGACACCCCCGACGACCCCGACGAGTTCTACGACCACCAGCTCGTCGGACTGCAGGTCCGCTCCGGCGACGACGTGGTCGGCACCGTCACCGGGCTCGTCCACCTGCCCTACCAGGACACGCTGACCGTCGACGTCGACGGCCGCGAGGTCTTCATCCCGTTCGTCACCGAGCTCGTGCCGGTGGTCGACGTCGTCGGCGGCTTCGTGACCGTCGCGGACGTCGAGGGCCTGCTCGACCCGGCGAAGGCCGAGAACGCCGCCGCCGACCTCGCAGGCGAGTAGACCCGTGCGCATCGACGTCGTCTCGATCTTCCCCGCCTATCTCGACGCCCTGCAGCTGTCGCTGGCCGGCAAGGCCCAGACGTCGGGGCTGCTGCAGATCGCGACGCACGACCTGCGCGAGTTCACGCGCGACAAGCACCGCAGCGTCGACGACACCCCGTACGGCGGTGGCGCCGGCATGGTCATGAAGGCCGAGCCCTGGGGCGAGGCGCTCGACACGCTCGCCACCGACGACGCGATCATCGTCGTCCCGACGCCGTCGGGGACCCCCTTCACGCAGCGCGCCGCCGAACGGCTCAGCCGCGAGCAGCACCTGGTGCTCGCCTGCGGACGCTACGAGGGCATCGACCAGCGCGTCATCGACGAGGCCGGGACGCGGTGGCGGGTCGAGGAGATCTCGCTGGGCGACTTCGTGCTGAACGGGGGAGAGGTGGCCGCGCTCGCGATCATCGAGGCCGTGGTCCGGCTCGTCCCCGGGTTCATGGGCAACCCGGCCTCGCTGGTCGAGGAGTCGCACGGCGAGGACGGTCTGCTGGAGTACCCCGTCTACACCAAGCCAGCGTCGTGGCGTGGCCGCGACGTCCCCGACGTCCTGCTGTCGGGCAACCACGCCGCGATCGCGGCCTGGCGTCGTGAGCAGGCGCTCGAGCGGACCCGCCGGCGCCGGCCCGACCTGCTCGACTGAGGTCGCGCGCGAGTCGGCGGGGGTGCGTGTTCGTCACACCGAATTAACACGAACCGAACTCACGTAACACCGCCGACATGCTCAGGCAAGGCTCAGAAAACCATTCACCGACACAGTGTCACGTGCGTCGAGCGCAGCAACGTCGCTGTCCCGCTTGGCTGGCTTGCCCCCCACGAGAGGTACTACGCATGGATCTGTCTTCTGCCTGGTTGCTGCTGACCGCAGCCCTGGTGCTCTTCATGACGCCCGGACTGGCGTTCTTCTACGGAGGTCTCGTCAAGGCCTCCAGCGTCGTGTCCATGATGATGCTGAGCTTCGGCGCCATGGGACTCATCGGCGTGCTCTGGGTCCTCTACGGATTCAACATGGCCTTCGTCGACGGCTCCAGCGGTGACTGGATCCCCGAGGTCGTGGGCAACGCCTTCTCCGACTTCGGCATGGCCGATGCCGCGCAGGCCGCCTTCGCCGGTGAGGGTGACCTGACCCTCGCGGGAGTCATCTTCGGTGCCACCTTCGCGATCATCACGGTCGCCCTGATCTCGGGCGCCATCGCCGACCGTGCGCGCTTCTTCCCGTGGATGATCTTCGCCGGCCTCTTCGCGACCCTGGTCTACTTCCCGGTCGCCGCCTCGGTCTTCTCGTTCGTCACCGACGACGACGGCGTCCCCACCTTCACGGGCTGGGTCGGACAGCTCGGCGAGCACCTCGGCCTCGACGTCTTCACGATCGACTACGCCGGTGGCACCGCGGTGCACATCAACGCCGGTGCGGCCGCTCTCGCCCTGGCGATCGTCCTGGGCAAGCGCGTCAACTTCAGCCGCGAGCTCGCCAAGCCCCACAACGTCCCGCTCGTGCTCATCGGCGCTGCGATCCTGTGGTTCGGCTGGTTCGGCTTCAACGGTGGCGCCGCGCTCGCCACGGGCACGCCCGGCACCAACGGCTCGGCCGGCCTGATCTTCGTCAACACGCTCGCCGCACCCGCGGCCGCGCTGCTCGGCTGGATCATCGTGGAGCACTTCAAGAACGGCAAGGCCACCGCGGTCGGCGCCGCGTCGGGCATCGTCGCCGGTCTCGTCGCGATCACCCCGGCCTGCGCCAACCTGTCGCCGCACTGGGCCATCGTCCTCGGCCTCCTCGCCGGTGGCGTCTGCGCCCTCGCGATCGAGTTCAAGTACAAGCTCGGCTTCGACGACTCGCTCGACGTCGTGGGCATCCACCTCGTCGGCGGTGTCATCGGCACGCTGTACCTGGGCTTCTTCGCGATCGGCACGGGCCTGTTCACCGGTGGCGGCAACCTCGACCAGTTCATCGTCCAGCTGATCCCGGCCGCTGCCATCGGCGCCTACTCGTTCGTCGTCGCCTTCATCCTGGGCACGATCATCGACAAGACGATCGGCTTCCGCATCAAGGAGGACGAGGAGGCAGCGGGCATCGACTCGGTGCTCCACGGCGAAGAGGGCTACGCCTTCAACTGATCGTCACCGCTGCACCGCACGACTCGACGCGCCCGCCGGTTCACCGGCGGGCGCGTCGCCGTGTCCGGGGCGCCGACCGATTACCGCCGGGGCGCCCCCGTGTGGCAACATTGACCCTTGGCGCCGGACGGATCTGCCACAGGGGAACCGTCGACCATCGCCGCACCACTTCCTTGATCCAACCCCATCCGTGGGTGACCTGTGGCACCAGCGAGGAGCAGAGCCATGACCAACATCATCGATCAGGTCGCCAGCGAGTCGCTGCGCACCGATCTCCCCGCCTTCCGCCCGGGCGACACGCTCGACGTGCACGTGAAGGTCATCGAGGGCAGCCGCTCGCGCGTGCAGGTCTTCAAGGGCGTCTGCATCAAGATCCAGGGCTCCGGCGTCGGCCGCACGTTCACGGTCCGCAAGGTCAGCTTCGGCGTCGGCGTCGAGCGCACCTTCCCGCTGCACACCCCCGTGATCGACCACATCGACGTCGCGGTCCGCGGCGACGTGCGTCGCGCCAAGCTGTACTACCTGCGCAACCTGCGCGGCAAGGCCGCCAAGATCAAGGAGAAGCGCGACATCTGAGTCGCGGTTCGCGATGACCGACCAGACGGCGAGCGCGCCGCGCAAGCGCCGGCAGCTCCCCGTCTGGCAGGAGTCGATCCTCCTGGTCGTGTTCGCCATGGTCATCGCGATCGTCGTCAAGACCTTCCTGGTCCAGGCGTTCTACATCCCGTCGGGCTCGATGGAGCCGACGATGCTGGTCGACGACAAGATCGTCGTCCAGAAGGTCTCCTCCTGGGCCGGCGGTGTCGGCCGCGGGGACATCGTGGTGTTCGACGATCCCGGCGGCTGGCTCGACGAGACCGAGAGCCGCGAGCCGGCCAACGTCCTGCAGGACGTCCTCGAACGCGTCGGGCTGTTCCCCAGCGGCGGGCACCTCATCAAGCGGGTCGTCGGCATCGGCGGTGACCACGTCGTGTGCTGCACGGACGGTCGGCTCTCGGTCAACGGCGCCGTCGTCGACGAGCCGTACCTGTACGACAACATGTCGACGGACGACGTCCTGTTCGACGTCACGGTGCCCGACGGGCGTCTGTGGGTCATGGGCGACAATCGCGGCAACTCCCGGGCGTCCCCCCAGCACATCGGCGATCCCGGCGGAGGGTTCATCGCCGAGTCCACCGTGGTGGGCAAGGCCTGGCTACGCGTGTGGCCCCTCGGACGGGCCGGATTCGTCGACGGGACCTCGTCGTTCGACGACGTCCCGGCCCCCTGAGCGCCGAGTCGCGGACACGACCGGTCTGGGCGGTGCAGCGTTGATGGTTCCGGCTAGGCTCACCGGGTGACCGACACGAAGCGACAGCTCCCTGTCTGGCAGGAGTCGATCCTTCTCGTCGTCACCGCCATGGTGATGGCGGTGGTGGTCAAGACCTTCTTCCTCCAGGCGTTCTACATCCCGTCCGAGTCGATGGAGCCGACCATGCTGGTCGACGACAAGATCCTCGTGCAGAAGGTCTCGTACTGGGGTGGCGACGTGAAGCGCGGCGACATCGTCGTGTTCGACGACCCGGGCGGCTGGCTCGGCGCGGACGAGTCACGGCACGCGAGCAACGTGCTGCAGGGGGCGCTGGAGAAGATCGGCCTGTTCCCGACGGGCGGTCACCTCATCAAGCGGGTCATCGGGGTCGGCGGCGACACCGTGGCATGCTGCACCGACGGGAAGCTGACCGTCAACGGCACCGCGCTCGACGAGCCGTACCTGCTCGACGAGACCGCGACGAAGGACCAGACGTTCGAGGTCAAGGTCCGCAACGGGTACCTCTGGGTCATGGGCGACAACCGCGGCAACTCCTCGGACTCACGCGCCCATCAGGGCGACCCCGGTGGGGGACAGGTGTCCGAGAAGTCGGTCGTCGGCAAGGCGTGGCTGCGGGTGTGGCCGCTGGGACGGGCAGGGTTCATCCACAAGCCGTCATCCTTCGACGCCGTCAACGGCAAGTGACCAGGTTGGCTGCATGACGACACTCGCGAAGGGCGCGACGATCCGCCGGGACGCGGGCCTGTACGGCTACGAGCGGGCGCTCGAGCGTCAGGGGCTGCACCCCGTCGCCGGGGTCGACGAGGCCGGGCGGGGTGCGTGCGCCGGCCCGCTGGTCGCGGCCGCCGTGGTCCTCGAGCGGCCTATCGCGGGGCTCGCCGACTCCAAGCTGCTGACCGAGAAGCGCCGCGAGGCCTGCTTCGACCTCATCATGCGGCGTGCCGCCGACGTCTCGGTCGTCGTGATCCCTGCGGCCGAGTGCGACCGCATGGGTCTGCAGCACGCCAACATCGCGGCCCTGCGCCGGGCGCTCTGGAAGCTCGAGGTGCGGCCGGGATACGTGCTGACGGACGGCTTCCCGGTCGACGGGCTCGGCGTCCCGGGCCTGGCGATGTGGAAGGGCGACCGGGTCGCGGCGTCGATCGCGGCGGCGTCCGTCGTCGCCAAGGTGACACGCGATCGCCTGATGGTGCGGATGCACGACGACTTCCCGGCATACGATTTCGCCACGCACAAGGGCTACAGCACGGCGGCCCACCAGGCCGCTCTGCGCGAGCACGGCCCGTGCAACGAGCACCGCAAGACCTACGTGAACGTCAAGGCAGCTATGAGAGGCGTGACTGATGAGCTCTGAGGATCTCGAGCGGTACGAGTCGGAGATGGAGCTCGCGCTCTACCGGGAGTACCGCGACGTCGTCTCGATCTTCAAGTACGTCGTCGAGACCGACCGCCGCTTCTACCTGTGCAACGCCGTCGACGTGAAGGTCCGCTCCGAGACGGGGGACGCCTACTTCGAGGTGTCGATGAACGATGCGTGGGTGTGGGACATCTACCGGCCAGCCCGGTTCGCCAAGAACGTCAAGGTGCTGACGTTCAAGGACGTCAACGTCGAGGAGCTGCAGGACTCCGAGGTCAAGGTGCCCGAGACCGACTGACCCTCGTCCACAGGCGTCGCGCCGCCCGGCGGCTGTCCACAGCCTGACCTGGCGGGCCTGGAACGTCCCGGCGCGCCGCACGACGCTGGACGCATGACCTATCAGCGAAGCAAGTCAGTCGGCGACTACGGCGAACGGGTCGCGGCCGACCACCTGAGATCCATCGGCATGGTGGTCCTGGCGACCAACTGGACGTGCCGGTTCGGCGAGATCGACATCGTCGCGCGCGACGGGTCGACCCTCGTGATCTGCGAGGTCAAGACCCGCACGTCCCATCAGCACGGCGGGCCGTTCGAGGCCATCACGGGGCAGAAGGCAGCACGCCTGCGCCGTCTCGCGACGCACTGGCTCGAGGTGCACGACGTCGCGCCGCCCAGCGTGCGGATCGACGTCGTGTCGGTCGTCGTGCCGCCCAAGGGCGGCCCGGTCGTCGAGCGCATCGCCGGGGTGGCCTGATGGCCGCTGCGACCCACTCGGTGACGCTCGACGGGTTGTCCGGCCGGCCCATCGAGGTCGAGGTCGACATCGGCGGCGGACTGCCCCAGACGGTCCTGGTGGGCCTGGTCGACACGATGGTCAACGAGGCCAGGGACCGCTGCCGGTCGGCGGTGTCCAACTCCGGGACGACCTGGCCCGACCAGCGGGTCACGATCAACCTCGCCCCGTCGACACTGCCGAAGTCGGGGTCCCACTACGACCTGGCGATCGCTCTCGCGGTGTTCGCGGCCAAGTCGCTCATCCCGGCCGAGCAGCTCGCCGGGTCGGCCTTCCTCGGCGAGCTCGCGCTCGACGGGCGGCTGCGCGCGATCCGCGGCGTGCTGCCGGCGACGCTCGCCGCGGCCGAGGCGGGGTTCGACCGCGTGTTCGTGCCGGAGGTCAACGTCCCCGAGGCCGAGCTGGTGCGCGGCATCGTGGTGGTCGGCGTCAGGTCGCTGCGCCAGGCCGTGGCACTGCTCACCGGGCAGGAGGAGCCCGACGACCCGCCGGTCCCGCCGCTCGACGACACCCCGTCGATCTCGTGGACGTCCGCCGGGCGGCTGGAGCACCTCGACCTGGCCGACATCTCCGGCCAAGAGGACTCGCGCATGGCGTTGCTCGTGGCGGCTGCCGGAGGGCATCACCTCCTGATGACGGGCCCTCCCGGCATCGGCAAGACGATGCTGGCTCAGCGGCTCCCGGGCCTGCTCCCGGACCTGACGCACGAGCAGTCGCTCGCAGTCAGCGCGGTGCACTCGGTCGCCGGTGTGCTGCCGAGCGATGCGCCGCTGCTGACCCGCCCGCCGTTCCTCGACCCGCACCACACCGCGAGCGCGGTGTCGATCGTCGGCGGCGGCAGCAAGGTCATCCGACCGGGCGCACTGAGCCTGGCCCACCACGGCGTCCTGTTCCTCGACGAGGCCCCGGAATTCGCCTCGAACGTGCTGGAGGCGTTGCGTCAGCCTCTCGAGAGCGGTCACGTCGTGGTGTCCCGCGCGGCCATGACCGCGGCCTTCCCCGCCCGCTTCCAGCTGGTGCTGGCCGCCAACCCGTGCCCGTGCGGGCTGAGCTCGGCGGTCTCGGACCAGTGCCGCTGCACCCCGTTAATGCGGCGACGCTATGCCGATCGGCTGTCCGGACCGATCCGCGACCGCATCGACATCCACCGGTCGCTGTCGGCGATCACCCGGCCCGACCTCGCGGCGGCCTTGACCGGCGCCCGATCCACGTCCGAGCTCGCCGGCCGGGTCGACGAGGCCCGCGACCGCCAGCGACACCGCCTCGTCGACACCCCGTGGCGGCTCAACAGCGAGGTGCCGGGCGTCGAGCTGCGCAAGCACTGGCCGGTGCGCGACGACGGCCGAGCGCTGGTCGACCAGCAGCTGCGGGCCAACAAGCTGAACGCCCGCTCGGCCGATCGCATCCTGCGGCTGGCATGGACGATCGCCGACCTGCACGGCCACGAGGTGCCCGACGCGGACGACGTCGACGCCGCGCTGTCCCTGCGACGGGGCACGGCGCTGGGTGGGCCGATGCGCGACATGGTGCAGGCCTCGTGACGCGCCGTGACCGCATCGCGCTGAGCCTCGTCGTGGAGCCGGGCGACCCGCGACTGCCGGAGCTGCTGGCCGAGCACGAGCCCGGAGAGGTCCTGAGAGCGATCCGGGGTGGCGCGGGCGTACCCGGGTTCCGGCTGCCCGATGCCTGGGCCGAGCGGGGTCGCGACCTCGATCAGCGGATGGAGACCTGCCTGGCACGTGCCGCCGATGCGGGACTGCGATGGATCGGAGCCGGCGACCGCGACTGGCCGACAGCGCTCGACGACCTCGACCACGTCGCGCCGCTCCACGGCACGACCGGGGCACCGCTCGGACTGTGGGTCCGTGGTGGCGGCGACCTGGGGCGACTGTCCGAGCGGGCCGTGGCGATCGTCGGAGCCCGCGACTGCACGACCTACGGGGCCGAGTGCGCGTCCGACCTGGGGGCCGACCTGGCCGACGGCGGCTGGACCGTGGTCAGCGGCGCCGCCTACGGCATCGACGGCTGCGCGCACCGCGGAGCCCTGGCGATGGGGCGGCCGACGATCGCGGTGCTCGCGTGCGGCGCTGACGTCGACTACCCGCGGTCGCACGCGGGCTTGCTCGACCACATCGCCGTCGACGGGCTCGTGATCAGCGAGCAGGCCCCGGGACAGACGCCCCTGAAGGGACGGTTCCTGTCCCGCAACCGGATCATCGCCGCCCTGAGCGTCGGCACGGTCGTCGTCGAGGCCGCCGTGCGCAGCGGCTCGCTCAACACGTTGCACTGGGCCGACCAGCTGGGCCGGCTGACGATGGCGCTCCCCGGGCCCGTGACGTCCAAGGCGTCCGGGGGAGCGCACGCCGCGGTGCGCGAGGGCAGGGCCGTGCTCGTCACGGGCGGCAGCGACGTCGTGGAGGAGCTCGGCGGCCTGGGGGCGCCGGAGTCCGTCGCCGTCATCGGCTCGACGGAGTTCGACCGGCTCCCGCGGAACGCCCGGATGACCCTCGACGGCCTCACCTGGCGCAGCAGCCGGTCGCTGACGGAGATCGCGATCGAGGCCCGGCTCAGCGACGGCGAGGCACGATCGGCGCTCACGCTGCTCGAGCGCCAAGGACTGGCGGCTCGCAGCGGAGCGGGCTGGGTGCTGAACCGGCGCGCCGACATCGGCTGAGTGGGGTCACGATCCACACTGGAGGCGATGACCGAGCAGACCCGTGACCAGCTGACCGAGCCGTGGGCAGCCGTGCTGGGTGCGTACGAGCAGCACCTGACGGCCGAGCGCGACCTGTCGGTCCACTCGGTGCGTGCCTACGTGACCGACATCGAGAACCTGGCGGTGCACGCGGCCCGTCTGGGCGTCGTCGACCCTGCCGATCTCACGATCCGCGTCCTGCGCAGCTGGCTGGCCACGCTCAAGACCTTGGGCAAGGCCCGGACCACGCTCGCTCGTCGGGCGACGTCCGCGCGGGTCTTCACGGCGTGGCTGGCGCGCACGGGCCGTGCCGGGGCCGACGCCGGCGCGTTGCTGGTGAACCCGAAGGCGCACCGCGAGCTGCCGGTGGCCCTCAGCGAGACCGAGGTGCGAGCGCTGCTCGACGCGACGGTCGCCTCGCTCGTCGACGACGGTCCCCGGGGGCTGCGCGACCTGGCCATCCTGGAGCTGCTGTACGCCACCGGCATCCGGGTGGGAGAGCTCGCGAACCTCGACGTCGACGACCTCGACCGCGGACGCAGGGTCGTCCGGGTGCTCGGCAAGGGCCGCAAGGAGCGCTCGGTGCCGTACGGTCTGCCGGCGTCCGACGCGCTCGAGCTGTGGCTCGAGCGGGGACGTCCGGGGCTGGCCGTCGAGAGCAGCGGCGCGGCCGTGTTCCTCGGCGCCCGCGGGGGTCGCATCGACCAGAGAGCGGTGCGCCGCGTCGTCCACGAGCGCCTCGCCGCGGTCGAGGGAGCGCCCGACATCGGTCCTCACGGGCTGCGGCACACCGCGGCGACCCATCTGCTCGAGGGAGGCGCCGATCTGCGCAGCGTGCAGGAGATCCTCGGCCACGCCTCGCTCGGGACCACCCAGATCTACACGCATGTCAGCAACGAGCGCCTCCGCAGCGCGTACAAGCTGGCTCACCCACGCGCCTGACCGCGCGTCAGAGCTGGGACATGGGGTCCACCGGCGTGCCGTCCTGCAGCAGCATCAGGTGCAGGTGGCACCCCGTCGACAGCCCCGTCGTCCCCGACCGGCCGATGACGTCACCGGCCGAGACGCCGGCCCCGACCGGCACGTCGATGACCGAGAGGTGCGCGTAGGAGGTCTCGCGACCGGGACCGTGCCGGATCGTGACGCGCCGCCCGTACGCGCCGGCATCGCCGGCGGCGGTGACGGTCCCCGCAGCGGCGGCATGCACCGGGGTGCCGCACGGGACACCGAAGTCGGTGCCGTCGTGCAGCTTGCGCTCGCCCGTGACGGGATGCACCCGGAGCCCGAACGGTGAGGTCACCGGCCCGCCGACCGGTCGGTCGAGCTCGCCGGCTGCGCCCGCGGGCGGTGCCGGCGGATCGCCGTCGGGGCTCACCAGCACGAACCGGGCCTCGCGCAGGAGCTCCAGCGGGTCGAGGTAGTCCTCGCCGGCCCGGCGCCCCAGGTGCAGGCAGGCGCCGGCGCAGTGGCTGTGCTCGCCGAGCAGCGTGCCGATGACCTGACGAGCGTCGATCGCGTCGCCGACCTGCACGACGGCAGCGACCGGCTGGTACGTCGACCGTTCTCCGCCGTGGTCGATCGTCACGACCGGCACGCCGCCGACCTGCCCTGCGAAGGTGACCCGTCCGGGTGCGACGGCACGGACCTGGTCGCCGACCACCCCAGCGAGGTCGATCCCACGGTGCCCCGCGCCGTAGCGGTCGTCCGGCGGGTCGAAGCGCTCGCCGACGTCGTGCCGGTCGAGCGGCCACGACCAGTCGCCCGACGACGCGCCGGCGGGCGAGGGAGCCACGACGGCGAGGAGCGCGACGAGGACGGCTGCGAGACGTGGGAGCATGGGTCCAGCCAACGCGCGGCGCGGCCGCGCCGACCAGGGCCGCGGGACGACCTGGGGACAAGCACGAGCCGTCGGCCGGCTGTGGATTTCGTTCCCGGTGGTGCGGTGCCCTAGACTGGAGTCACTCACTTCTTCGAAGTGAAATTCGCGCGCCTGTTTCCGTATGACGCGAGAGCTGAATACGGACGTGGTCCTGGTCCTCCGGCAACGCCGAGTGGTGGGTCACCTCATGAACAGGCGCCAGGTCACCGTCAACCGGCGGTGAGTCAACCAGGAATCGGCACACGTGTGCCACAAGGAGATACGACCATGGCCGTCGTCACCATGCGCCAGCTGCTCGAGAGCGGCGTCCACTTCGGGCACCAGACCCGTCGCTGGAACCCCAAGATGAAGCGATTCATCTTCACCGAGCGCAACGGCATCTACATCATCGACCTGCAGCAGTCGCTGGCCTACATCGACGCCGGGTACGAGTTCGTCAAGAACACCGTCGCCCGCGGCGGCACGATCCTGTTCGTCGGCACCAAGCGCCAGGCGCAGGAGCCCATCGAGGAGCAGGCCAAGCGCGTCGGCATGCCGTACGTCAACCAGCGCTGGCTCGGCGGCATGCTCACCAACTTCCAGACGATGCACCAGCGGCTCCAGCGCATGAAGGAGCTCGAGGAGATCGACTTCGACGACGTCGCGGGATCCAACCGCACGAAGAAGGAGCTCCTGGGCATGAGCCGCGAGTACGCGAAGCTCTCGCGCACCCTCGGCGGCATCCGCGACATGGGCCGCACGCCGTCCGCCGTCTGGATCGTCGACACGAAGAAGGAGCACCTCGCGGTCGACGAGGCCAAGAAGCTGAACATCCCGATCATCGCGATCCTCGACACCAACTGCGATCCCGACGACGTCGACTTCCCGATCCCGGGCAACGACGACGCGATCCGCTCGGTCGGCCTGCTGACGCGGGTCATCGCCGACGCGGTCGCCGAGGGCCTCATCGCCCGCGGTGGCGCCAAGACCGGTGACGAGCAGCCCGGCGCCGAGCTCGGTGCCGAGGAGCCCCTGGCCGACTGGGAGCGCGAGCTCCTGGAGAAGAAGGACGCCGAGGCCGCCGCCTCGGCCGCCGAGGCCGTCCCGGCGACCACCGCGGACGCCGTCCCGGCCGCCGACGACGCCGCTGCCGCTCCGGAGGTCGTCGTCGACGCACCGGACGAGGTCGCTGCCGAGGCTCCGGCCACGAAGGTCGCCGCGGACGCGGAGCCGGCTCCTGCCGCTCCCGCCGCCGAGTGACACCACCACCTGAGAAGCGAGAAGAGAACCATGGCTATCACCGCCACTGAGGTCAAGAAGCTGCGCGACGCCACCGGCGCCGGGATGATGGACGCCAAGAAGGCGCTCACCGAGGCCGACGGCGACTTCGACAAGGCGATCGAGGTGCTCCGCATCACGGGCGCCGCGAAGGCCGCCAAGCGTGGCGCCGAGCGCGAGGCGACCTCCGGCCTCGTCGCCAACTACGGCAGCGCGATCGTCGAGCTCAACTCCGAGACCGACTTCGTCGCGAAGAACGAGCAGTTCATCACGCTGGCCGAGAAGCTGGCGGAGAAGGCCGACGAGTCCCGTCCGGCCGACGCCGCCGAGTTCGCCGCGACCCCGTTCGAGGGTGGCAAGACCGTGGGCGAGGCCGTCGCCGATCTCGCGGTCCTGATCGGCGAGAAGATCGAGCTCGGCCGCGTGGCCAGCTTCGACGGCGAGGTCGCGACCTACATGCACCGTCGGGCCAGCGACCTGCCCCCGGCGGTCGGCGTGCTCGTGGAGTTCGAGGGCGACTCGGGCCACGACGTCGCCCGTGGCGTCGCGATGCAGATCGCGGCCATGCGTCCCCGCTACCTGACGCGCGAGGACGTCCCCGCGGACATCGTCGCCAAGGAGCGCGAGATCGCCGAGGCCACCTCGCGCGAGGAGGGCAAGCCCGAGCAGGCGATCGCCAAGATCACCGAGGGACGCCTCAACGGCTTCTTCAAGGAGACCGTGCTGCTCGAGCAGGCATCGGTGCAGGACAACAAGAAGACGGTCAAGGCCCTCCTCGATGAGGCTGGTGTGACGCTCAAGCGTTTCGCCCACATCGAGATCGGCGCCTGACGCAGGACCAGCACCACCGTTCAACCCGCTGATCGACGAGAGGCCGGAATCGTGACCACTGCAGAGCATGTCAGCGATCCGGCCTCTCCGGGTCACCAGCTCAAGCGGGTGCTGCTGAAGCTGTCGGGCGAGGTGTTCGGCGGCGGCAAGATCGGTATTGACCCCGATGTCGTCAGCGGCATCGCCAAGCAGGTCGCGACCGCCGTCGACGACGGCGTCGAGGTCGCGATCGTCGTCGGCGGAGGCAACTTCTTCCGCGGGGCCGAGCTGAGCCAGCGTGGCATGGAGCGCTCGCGCGCCGACTACATCGGCATGCTCGGCACCGTCATGAACAGCCTCGCGCTGCAGGACTTCATCGAGAAGCACGGCGTCGAGACCCGGGTCCAGTCGGCCATCACGATGGGCCAGGTCGCCGAGCCGTACATCCCGCGGCGCGCGATCCGGCACCTCGAGAAGGGGCGGGTCGTCATCTTCGGCGCCGGCGCCGGCATGCCGTACTTCTCGACCGACACGGTCTCGGCGCAGCGCGCGCTCGAGATCAAGGCCGATGCGGTGCTGATGTCCAAGTCGGGGGTCGACGGCGTCTACTCGGCCGATCCGCGCACCGACCCGTCGGCCCACAAGTACGACGAGCTGACGTTCGACGACGCGCTCCGGATGGGCCTGAAGGTCGTCGACGCGGCGGCGTTCGCCCTGTGCATGGAGAACCGACTGCCCATGATCGTGTTCGGCATGGAGGGCGAGGGCAACATTGCGCGCGTCCTCCGCGGTGAGAAGATCGGAACACTCGTGCACGCCGCCTAGGCTGCGCGCTCACCCGTACCACCTTGGAAGAACTACCCCGATGGGATCAGTATCGTGATTGACCAGACCCTGCGCGACGCCGACAGCAAGATGGACAAGGCCGTCGAGCACACCCGCGAGGAGTTCGCCGCGATCCGCACCGGCCGTGCGCACCCGGCGATGTTCGCCCAGATCACGGCGGAGTACTACGGCCAGCAGACGCCGCTCAACCAGCTGGCCGGCTTCCAGGTGCCCGAGCCCCGCACCGTCATCATCCAGCCGTACGACGCGGGCGCGAAGCCCGCGATCGAGAAGGCCATCCGCGAGTCCGACCTGGGCGTCAACCCGAGCGACGACGGCAAGGTGCTGCGGGTGACCCTCCCCGAGCTCACCGAGGACCGCCGCAAGGAGTACATCAAGCTGGCCAAGTCCAAGGCCGAGGACGGACGGGTCGCGGTCCGCGGCGTGCGTCGCAACGCGAAGCAGGCGATGGACCGGGCCGAGAAGGACTCCGAGATCAGCAAGGACGACAACACCGGCGCGGAGAAGCGGCTGGACGCGCTGACCAAGAAGCACGTCGAGGTCATCGACGAGCTGCTCAAGAACAAAGAGGCCGAGCTCCTTGAGGTCTGAGTCTCCCGCCGAGGAGACACCCGCGGAGACGGCTCCCGTGGAGACCCCCGCGGAGGCGGTCAAGACCGGCAGGGCGGGGCGCAACCTGCCGGCGTCGATCGCGGTCGGCGTCGCGCTGCTCGCGATGGTCGTCGCATCGCTGTTCCTGGTCAAGGAGGTGTTCATCGCCGTCGTGGCGGTGGCCCTCGCGATCGGCCTGTTCGAGCTGACCCGTGCCTTCTCGACCGCCCGGATCCACCTGCCGGTGCTGCCGGTCGTCACGGGCGGCACGATCATGCTGGTCGGCGGCTACTTCGGCAGCATGGAGACGGCCGCGGTCGCGATGGCGCTGACGGTCATCGGCACGATGGTCTGGCGCCTGACGGAGGGCGCCGACGGCTTCGTGCGCGACGTCAGCGCCGGCATCTTCTCGCTGTCGTACCTGTACCTGATGGGCACGTTCGTCCTGCTGATGCTCAAGGAGGACGACGGCCCGTGGCGGATCGTGGCGTTCATCGTCGCGACGATCGCGTCCGACATCGGCGGCTACGTCGCGGGTGTCTTCCTGGGCAAGCACCCCATGGCGCCGACGATCAGCCCGAAGAAGTCGTGGGAGGGCTTTGCCGGCTCGCTGGTGTTCGGCGTCGCGACCGGCATCCTGACGGTGACGTACGCCCTCGACGGCGACTGGTGGGTCGGCATCGTCCTCGGCGTGGCCGGCGTGGTCTTCGCGACGCTCGGCGACCTGTCCGAGTCGCTGATCAAGCGCGACCTGGGCATCAAGGACATGGGCGACCTGCTGCCGGGCCACGGTGGCCTGATGGACCGGCTCGACTCGCTCATCGCGGTGGCACCGATCGCCTGGCTGATCCTGTTCCTGCTGGTCGACGTCACCTGACAGGGGCGGTTACCTGGTCGTAATCCGTCCGGGGCACCCTTGAGGCATGTCGATCAAGGTCGCTCTCGAGCACAGGACCACCTACCAGTTCGAGCGACCCGTCGAGCTCGGCCCGCACGTCGTGCGGCTGCGCCCGGCCCCCCACAGCAGGACGCCGATCGAGGCGTACTCGCTGACCGTGAGTCCCGCGAACCACTTCGTGAACTGGCAGCAGGACCCGTTCGGCAACTGGCTGGCCCGGCTGGTGTTCCCCGCGAAGGTGTCGACGCTCGACATCACGGTGGGTCTCGTCGCCGACATGGTCGTGGTGAACCCGTTCGACTTCTTCATCGAGGAGTACGCCGAGACGTATCCGTTCGCGTACGAGCCGTCGCTGGCCGCCGACCTCGCGCCGTACCTGCGCCCGGTGGGCGAGGGCGACGGCGATGCTCCGGGGCCGCTGGTCACCGAGTTCCGCGACCGCCTGCCCGACCTCCCCGAGGGCGGCATGGCGATGGTGCCGTTCCTGGTGCAGCTCAACGCCGCGGTGTACGGCGCCGTCGCGTACTCCGTGCGGATGGAGGCCGGCGTCCAGAGCCCCGACGAGACCCTGCAACGGGGCATCGGGTCCTGCCGCGACAGCTCGTGGCTGCTGGTGTCGCTGCTGCGTCAGTACGGTCTGGCCGCCCGTTTCGTGTCGGGGTACCTCGTGCAGCTCGCGTCGGACACCGTCGCGATCGACGGACCCAGCGGCCCCAGCGAGGACTTCACCGACCTGCACGCCTGGGCCGAGGTGTTCGTGCCCGGCGCCGGGTGGATCGGGCTCGACCCGACGTCCTCGCTGTTCGCGGGGGAGGGCCACATCCCGTTGTCCGCCACGCCGCACCCGTCGTCGGCGGCACCCATCTCGGGCAGCCTGATGGAGCGGGCCGAGGTCCAGTTCTCGTTCCACAACACGGTGCGTCGCGTGCACGAGGACCCGCGTGTCACCAAGCCCTACACGGCCGAGCAGTGGCAGCGCATCGACGCCCTGGGCGAGGGCATCGACCTGCGGCTCGAGGCCGGCGACGTCCGCCTGACGCAGGGCGGCGAGCCGACGTTCGTCGGCCTCGACGACGTGACGTCCGAGCAGTGGAACACCCAGGCCGACGGGCCGGAGAAGCGCATCAAGGCCAGCGAGCTCGCCGAGCGGCTCCGCGAGGTCTACGCCGGTGGCGGGCTCGTGCACCGCGGCGAGGGCAAGTGGTACCCCGGTGAGGAGCTGCCACGCTGGCAGATCTCGCTGCAGTGGCGCGGCGACGGACACACGCTCTGGAGCGATCCGTCCCTGTTGGCCGACCCCTGGGACCCCACCGCGGCGCAGGACGACGCCCCGGCGCGGGCCGAGGCGCTCGGACGCGAGGTCACCCGGCTGCTGGGCCTTCCTGCCGGTCAGCTGCGTCCCGCGTACGAGGACCCGCTCAGCGATCTCGTCCACGAGCTGCGCGCACCGGAGGGCGAACGTCCCGGCACCGATCCGCTGACGGCCGACGCCTCGGTCGCGGCCGCGCTGGACGCCGACGTCGTCGAGCCGACCGGCTGGGTGCTCCCGCTCGTCACGGGGGAGGAGTGGACCAGCCCCGACTGGTCGTTGCGGCGCGGTCGCATCGTCCTGCTGCCCGGCACGTCCGCGGTCGGTCTGCGCCTGCCGCTGAGCTCGATCACGTGGGAGGACCCCCGTGCGTCCGGCGATCCCTCGTACGTCGAGGCCGGTCCCCAGCTCGATCCGCGCATCCCGTCCGTGCTGGTCGTCGATCCCGCGAAGGAGCCCACGACGGCGCTGACGGTCGAGGCGCGCGGAGGCTTCGTCCATGTCTTCCTGCCGCCGACCGAGCGGCTCGAGGACTACTCGGACCTGCTGCACGTCATCGACGCCGCCGCGACCGCGCTGGGCCAGCGGCTCGTGATCGAGGGCTACGGCCCGCCGCCCGACGCCCGCCTGACGCAGCTCGTCGTCGCGAGCGATCCGGGCGTCATCGAGGTCAACGTGCAGCCCACCAGCTCGTGGTCGGAGCTGCGCGACCTGACGTCGACGCTGTACGACATCGCCCGCCATGCGCGGCTGACGACCGAGAAGTTCGACCTGGACGGCGTGCACACCGGCACCGGCGGCGGCAACCACATCACGCTCGGCGGCCACGAGCCGGCGGCGTCGCCGCTGCTGCGCCGGCCCGATCTGCTGGTCAGCCTGATGACCTACTGGCAGCGCCACCCGTCGCTGTCGTACCTGTTCTCGGGGCGCTTCATCGGCCCCACGAGCCAGGCACCCCGGTTCGACGAGGGACGCCCGGAGTCGCTGTACGAGGCCGAGATCGCGTTCCAGGAGATCGACCGGCTGACCGCGCAGACGCAGGAGCCGCGTCCGTGGCTCGTCGACCGCGCGCTGCGCCACCTGCTGACCGACCTCACCGGCAACACGCACCGTGCCGAGTTCTGCATCGACAAGATGTACAGCCCGGACTCGTCGCGCGGCCGGCTCGGCCTGCTGGAGCTGCGCGGCTTCGAGATGCCGCCCCACCACGAGATGGCCATGGTGCAGTCGCTGCTGGTGCGCTCGCTCGTCACGATGTTCTGGGAGCAGCCGTACCGGGCGCCGCTGGTGCGCTGGGGCACGGCGCTGCACGAGGACTTCCTGCTGCCGCAGGGCGCGATCCGCGACATCGCGGCCGTCGTGGGCGACCTGCAGGCGCACGGCATCGACTTCGAGGCGTCCTGGCTCGACCCGTTCACCGAGTTCCGCTTCCCGCGCATCGGCCTGGCCCGTGCCGGCGACGTCGAGATCGAGCTGCGGGCGGCCATCGAGCCGTGGCACGTCCTCGGCGAGGAGGCGACGTCAGGCGGCATGGCCCGCTACGTGGACTCGTCCGTCGAGCGGCTGCAGGTCACGGTCCGGGGCGTTCTGCCGCACCAGCACCTCGTGACGTGCCAAGGTGTTCCCGTGCCCCTGACTCCGACGGGCGTCGCCGGTGAGTACTTCGCCGGCGTCCGCTACCGCGCCTGGCAGCCGCCGTCCGCGCTGCACCCCTCGATCGAGGTCCACGCGCCCCTGCGGTTCGACGTCGTCGACATCGCCTCGGCCACGTCGCTCGGCGGTGCGACGTACCACGTCGTGCACCCCGGAGGCCGGGCCCACGAGCACCCGCCGATCAACGCTCGGGAGGCCGAGGCCCGCCGGTCCAGCCGGTTCGAGCCGTTCGGTCACTCGGCCGGGGCGATCGACGTCGCCGCGCTGCAGGAGGCCGGCCGACGGGCCGCCAGCGACGAGTACCCGCACACGCTCGACCTGCGCCGCACCGTGCCCTCGCGCACGGCCGGCGGAGTGGATCGGTGACGGCGCTCCGCGACTACTCCGCGGCGGTCACCCAGCCGACGCTGACGGGCGAGCCGGCCCGCTACGACGAGGTCGTCGCCCCGGACGGATCGCTGCGGCCGAGCTGGCGGATGCTCGCCGAGAGCGCCGTGCAGCTCACGGAGGGCGACCTGCGACGCGTCGGCGGCGACATCGAGCGGTTCCTGGCCAACGACGGCGTCACGTACACCCCGCCCGAGCAGGATCCGGGCCCGTGGCGGCTCGACCCGTTCCCGCTGATCGTCGACGCCGCGGAGTGGACGCCGCTCGAGGTCGGCCTGGCCCAGCGCACCGAGCTGCTCAACGCGATCCTGGTCGACCTGTACGGCCCCCAGCGGCTGCTGTCCTCGGGGGTGCTGCCCCCGGCGGTCGTCTTCGCCCACCAGGGATTCCTCCGCGTCTCCGCGCGGGCGTCCGCACAGGATCCGCAGCCGCTGCTGCTGGCGGCCGCGGACTTGGGCCGCAACGCGGCAGGCGAGTGGCAGGTGCTGGCCGACCGGGCCCAGGCGCCGTCCGGCATCGGCTTCGCGATGGAGAACCGTCGCGTCATCTCGCGCGTCCTCCCTGAGCTCTACCGACAGGCCGGCCTGCACCGGATGGCGCCGTTCTTCCAGGCGCTGCGCGCCACCTTGATCGACTCGGCACCGGGCCACGCACCCAACCCGCGGGTCGTCGTCCTGTCGCCCGGCACCCACTCCGAGACCGCCTACGACCAGGCGTTCGTGGCCTCGAGCCTCGGGTTCCCGCTGGTCGAGGGCACCGACCTGGTGATGCGCGAGGGCGCGATCTGGATGCGGGTGTTCGGCCGGCTCGAGCGGGTCGACGTCATCCTGCGCCGCGTCGACGCCGCGTGGAGCGACTCGCTGGAGCTGCGCAAGGGCTCGCAGCTCGGCGTCGCCGGCCTGTCCGAGGCGGTCCGCCGCGGAACCGTCCGCGTCGTCAACGGGCTGGGTGCCGGGGTGCTCGAGAACGCCGGCCTGCTCCCGTTCATGTCGGCGATGTGCGAGCTGCTGCTCGACGAGCCGCTGCGGCTGCCGTCGGTGCAGACGTACTGGGCCGGCGACCCGCGCCAGAAGGCGTACGTGCTCGACAACCTCGACGGGCTCGTCGTCCGGACGATCGACAACGCCGTCGACCTCGAGGGCCAGCCGGCGGACCGCCTCGCCGAGCTGATCCGGGCCGAGCCGCACCGCTACGTCGGTCAGGAGCTGCTTCCGCTGTCGCAGTCGCCGACGCTGGACGCCCGTGGCCTGCGCCCTCGGTCGGTGACGCTGCGGACGTTCACGCTGCGGTACGGATCGACGTACCGGCCGCTGGTCGGTGGGCTCGCCAACGTCCAGGAGCCGGGCCAGCAGGCGTCGAGCAAGGACGTCTGGGTGCTCAAGAGCCGTCCGGAGGATCCCGACCAGGGGCTGGTCGACGTCCTGCCGCTGACCAACGTCCGTGCACCGGCGGCGATGGTGCCGCGCGTGCTGGAGGACATGTTCTGGTTCGGTCGGTACACCGAGCGGGCCGAGGACATGCTCCGGCTGGTCCTGACCGCGCACGCCAGCGCCGAGGACTTCCGGTCCCGGCCGCACACGGCCGGCGGCGCGAGCCTGGCGGTGCTGATGTCGGCGATCGACCGGCTCAGCGGATCGCGGCACGCGGCGGACCAGCTCGACGACAACTTCCGCTCGCTGCTGCTCGACGCCCACCGGCCCGGGTCGGTCGCCCAGTCGGTCAGCGCCCTGCGCGACGCGGCGCAGAGCGTGCGCGACCAGCTCTCGCCCGACACGTGGCAGGCGTTCAGCTGGACCGAGCGGGCCTCGGCCAACCTGTCGGCCTACCACTACAGCCACCAGGTGGCCGAGAGCGCCGGGCAGATGCTGACCGGCATCCTGTCGCTGCAGGGCGTCACCGCGAACATGATGCGCGATCCGGGCTGGCGGATGATCTGCACGGGCCGGGCCGTCGAGCGCGGTCTGCAGCTGTGCCACCTGCTGGGGTCGACCACGACCGTCCGCCGGGGCATCGACGTCGATCGCGACGTCCACAACGCCGTCCTGTCGGCCGCGGAGAGCGCCGTCACGCACCGGCGCCGCTACCGGGGCTACGTCCGCCTGACCGGCGTGCTCGACCTGCTGCTGACCGATCCGGAGAACCCGCGGTCGCTGGCGTTCGGGATCGCCGAGATGCGCCAGCACCTGGCGGCGATGCCGGAGTCGACCGGCTCGACGCGACCCGAGCGGCTGCTGGACGACCTGGCGGACGAGCTCGAGCGGGTCGATCTGGCGACGCTCATGGCCATCGAGGGGGAGCGCCGGCCCAACCTCGAGCGGTTCCTGACCGGATACCTGGGGCAGCTGACGCGGTTCGCGGACTCGGTCGGCGAGCTGCACTTCGCCGCCGGGCCCGTGCCGCGCTCGTTCGGGTTCGCGACCGTCAGCGAGACGGCATGACGGCGCGGAGGTACCGGATCTCCCACCGCACGACGTACTCGTACGACGAGGACGTCAGCGACAGCCTCGGCATCGCGTACCTGGTGCCCAGGGAGCTGCCGTGGCAGAAGGTCACCCGTCGCGACCTGGCCCTGACGCCGGCCACGCTGGACCGCACCGAGGACCTGGACTACTACGGCAACACCGCGACGTACTTCCAGGTCACCGAGCCGCACCAGGTGCTCGACATCCTCGCGACGAGCGAGGTCGAGGCGTCCGCGCAGGAGCACTCCGACGAGGCGCTGGCGGTGCCGTGGGAGACCGCGCGCCCCGCGGAGCGTCCTGACGTCACCGACGCCTGGCGGGCGCAGGACTTCGCGCTGGCCTCGTCGCTCGCGGACCAGACCCCCGACGCCCATGCGTACGCCGCGGAGTCGCTGAGCCCCGGGCGTCCGGTGGGGGAGGCCGTCGTGGAGGTCATGCGCCGCATCCACGCAGACTTCGCGTACGACAAGACCGCCACGACCGTGACGACGACGGTCGACGACATCTTCGACAAGCGCGCGGGCGTCTGCCAGGACTTCGCCCACCTGACGCTGGCCTGCCTGCGGTCGCACGGCCTGGCGGTGCGCTACGTCAGTGGCTACCTCGCGACGACCCCGCCGCCGGGCAAGGAGCGCATCGTCGGCGCCGACGCGACGCACGCGTGGGCCGCGGTGTGGATCCCCGGGGACGGGTGGCTCGCGCTCGACCCGACCAACGACCAGCTCGTCAACGACCGGTACGTGACGGTCGCGTGGGGGCGCGACTACGCCGACGTCCCGCCCGTCAAGGGCGTCATCTTCACCGAGGCCAAGACGTCGACCCTCAAGGTCGAGGTCGACGTCGCGCCGCTCGCCTGACCCACCCCCGACCCGCGAGTGGTGCGTCCTGGTCCTTCCGAGACGGCGTGTCGGTCCAGGGCGCACCACTCGCGGTCCGGAGTGCACCACTCGGTGTCCAGCAGAACTGGCAGACCCTGCCAGACTTGTCCGGTGAAAGCCTTCTCCTGCCGTGTGTGCGGCAACTCCCTGTACTTCGAGAACTCCATCTGCGTCTCGTGCAAGACCAACCTCGGGTTCTCCCGCGAGGAGCGGGCCATCGTGCCCGTCGACGAGAAGGGCCAGTACGTCGACGCCGACGGCAGCATCTGGCACGTGTGCAAGAACCTCAACCTGTCGGGCTGCACGTGGCTCACCGAGTTCCCCGGCGGCTACTGCTTCAGCTGCGGCCTGACGCGGACGCGTCCCAGCGACGAGGACCTCGTCGGGCTCAAGGAGTTCAAGGTCGCCGAGGAGGCCAAGCGCCGGCTCGTCGTCGAGCTCGACACGCTCGGCTTCCCGATCGTCACGCGCGCCGAGGACCCGGAGAACGGTCTCGCGTTCGACCTGCTCTCGAGCGTCGAGGAGGACGTCACGACAGGTCACGAGAGCGGCATCATCACGCTGGACCTGGCCGAGAGCGACGACGCCCACCGCGAGAAGGTGCGGGTCAAGCTCGACGAGCCGTACCGGACGATGCTGGGCCACTTCCGCCACGAGGTCGGCCACTACATCGAGTGGCAGCACGTGCGCGGCGACCTCATCGAGAAGGGGCGCGAGCTGTTCGGCAACGAGGAGCAGAGCTACGCCGACGCGATCGAGCGGCACTACTCCGAAGGACCGCCCGCCGGCTGGGAGAACCGCTACATCAGCATGTACGCGACGATGCACCCGTTCGAGGACTTCGCCGAGACCTTCGCGCACTACATGCACATCTGCGACACGATCGAGACGGCGTCGGCGCACGGACTGGCGACGGTGGCCGCGCCGCAGAGCTTCACGTCGTTCCGCGATCTGGTCATCGGCGTCTGGATCCCGTTGAGCGTCGCGCTCAACCAGATCAACCGCAGCATGGGCAAGGGGCCGCTGTACCCGTTCGTGATCCCGACGCCCGTGCTCGACAAGCTCCAGTTCGTCGCCGACCTTCCCCGCCCCTAGCTCGCGAGTGGTGCAGAACGGCTGGAACGGCGGAGTGGAGTCCCACCGTTCTGCGCCAGTCGCGGGGATTCGGTCGATGAGGAGCGGGGTGAGACAATGGAGCACGTGTCCTCCGTCAATCCCACGCCGCTGCCACTCGTCTTCGAGCAGAAGCGCGGCCGCGCCAAGCCCCCGCGTCACCTCGCCGACCTGACCGCGGACGAACGCACGGCCGCCGCCGAGGCGCTCGGCGAGCCGGCGTTCCGCGTCAAGCAGGTCGCGCACCACTACTACGGCCGGCTCGAGCGCGATCCGGCCAACATGACGGACCTGCCGGCCGCCAGCCGCGACCGCATCGTGGAGGGGCTCCTGCCGACGCTGCTGAACCCCGTTCGCACGATGGAGGCCGACAAGGGCACGACGGTCAAGAGCCTCTGGAAGCTGTTCGACGGCGCGCTCGTCGAGTCGGTGCTGATGCGGTACACCGACCGCGCCACGATCTGCGTCTCCAGCCAGGCGGGATGCGGCATGGCCTGCCCGTTCTGCGCGACCGGCCAGGGTGGTCTCGAGCGCAACATGAGCACGGCGGAGATCGTCGACCAGGTCGTCGACGCCGCCGGCAAGATGGCCCGGGGCGAGGTCGCGGGCGGTCCCGGCCGCCTCTCCAACGTCGTCTTCATGGGCATGGGCGAGCCGATGGCCAACTACAAGGCCGTCATCGGCGCGGTCCGACGCATGGTCGCGCCGGCTCCCGACGGCCTCGGCATGTCGGCCCGCAACATCACCGTCAGCACCGTCGGCCTGGTGCCGCGCATGAAGCAGCTGGCCGACGAGGGCATCCCCGTCACCCTCGCGCTGTCGCTGCACGCCCCGGACGACGAGCTGCGCAACGAGCTCGTCCCGATCAACACCCGCTGGTCGGTCCACGAGGCCGTCGAGGCGGCGTGGGAGTACGCGCAGAAGACCAAGCGCCGGGTCTCGATCGAGTACGCCATGATCAAGGACATCAACGACCAGGCCTGGCGCGCCGACCTGCTCGGCGACGTCCTGCAGTCGTACGGCGACTGGGGCTGGGTCCACGTCAACCTGATCCCGCTCAATCCCACGCCGGGCTCGATGTGGACCGCGTCGCGTCCCGAGGACGAGCGCGAGTTCGTGCGTCGCCTGATCGCCAAGGGCATCCCGACGACGGTCCGCGACACCCGCGGCAGCGACATCGACGGTGCCTGCGGCCAGCTCGCCGCGATCGAGGTCTGATCCCTCGACGCCACGCGACGGCCGGTACCGTGACGACGACCCCGAGGAGAAGCATGATCGCCACCACCCGCGACCAGGACGTCGCTGTCATCGAGCTGCAGCGCGACGAGCGCCGCAACGCGCTGAACCTGGAGCTGTGCGACGCGATCCGCGCCGCGGCGGACGAGGCCGTCGCCGACGGTGCGCGGGTCATCGTCGTCACCGGACGGGGCTCGGCGTTCTGCGCCGGCGCCGACCTGGAAGGCGTCTACGGCCCGGAGTTCCTCGACGGGCTGTACGGGATGCTGCACCACTTGACCGCGCTGCCCGTGCCGCTCATCGCCGCGGTCAACGGTCCGGCGATCGGCGGTGGGACGCAGCTGGCGATGGCCTGCGACCTGCGGGTCGCCGGCGAGACGGCGCGGTTCGCGGTGCCCACGGTGCGCAACGCGCTGGCCGTTGACGCGTGGACGATCCGCACGCTGGGCCAGCTGGCCGGCGTCGGCGTGGCCCGTCGCCTGATGCTCGCGGGGGAGTCCCTCGACCGCGACGCGGCGCTGGCGTGCGGCCTGGCCGACCGGACCGGCACGGTCGCCGACGCGATCGCGTGGGCGCACGAGATCGCGACGTACGCTCCGCTGACTCTGGCGTACAACAAGCTGGTGCTGAACGGCACGACCGACGACGATGCGGCGATCGAGCAGGCCTTCGCCGACATCTGGGACAGCGCCGATGCTCAGGAGGCCTCGACGGCCCGCCTCGAGAAGCGCGCCCCGGTCTTCCAGGGGGCGTGATGACGAGCCTCGTCTTCCGTGTCCTCGACCGACAGGTCGTGTCGGGCCTCGCGGACGACCTCGCGATCAGCGACGACCGCGGCACGATGTCGTACGCGCAGCTCCTGCACGAGTCGGCCTGCATCGCCGCGGGCTTGCACCACATGGGTGTCGACGCGGGGACGCACGTCGTCCTGGAGGGCCTGCACGGCCGCGATCTCGTGGTGGCGGTGCTGGCGCTGGCACGCATCGGCGGCCTGCCGGCCGCGACGGGTGACTTCCGGGTCGTCGGTGTGCCGCCGGTCCTGCACGCGCCTGACACCGAGGTGACCTGGGACGTTCTCGACAAGGCCGGCCGCACCGATCCGGCGACCGCCCCGGAGCGTGATCCGGAGGGCTACGAGGAAGCACTGAGGGCCGCCTACGGCACGATCGTCGAGACGCTGGAGAACGGCGGAACCATCACCGTCGCCTAGCCCCCACGGGTCGAGTCGGCGACCACGGGTCGAGCGAGCGCAGCGAGCGGCTGGCGGTGAGCCGTGAGGAACGAGCGGCTTACCGCACACCCCAGGCGTACGTCTGCTTCTCCAGTCGCAGGTACACGAACGTCTCGGTCGACACGACGCGGTCGAGCGCGCTGATCTGGCCCGAGATGACGTCGAGCAGCTCGTCGTCGCTCTCGGTGACGATCTCGGCGAGGATGTCGAAGCGTCCCGTGGTGATGACGATGTAGTCGAGCTTGTCCATCGCGGCGAGCTGCTCGGCCACCTCGCGGACGTTGCCGGTGACCTTGATGCCGATCATGGCCTGGCGGGCGAAGCCCATCTGGAGCGGGTCCGTGACGGCGACGACCTGCATCACTCCGCTGTCGATGAGCTTCTGCACGCGGTGGCGGACGGCGGCCTCGGACAGGCCGACCTCCTTCGCGATGGCGGAGTAGGACAGACGGCCGTCGTCCTGCAGGAGCTCGATGATGCGCTTGGCGGTGTCGTCGAGGCCGGGGCCGCGTGGGGTGGCCGGCTTGCGGTCGGTCATGAGGCACATCATGCCGTACGCGTGCCGCTGATCGGCGCGTCCGTGCCATTCCGGCGACGATTTCCTGAGCGAAACACAGTCTTAACGGCGGAATCCCTTGTGCCGGTGTCCCGATCTTGCGAGGATTCGTGGACACGGGGAGAAGCGAGGGATGCGCATGGCGGGTGTCGACCGGCGGACGATGCTGAAGGGTGTCGGGGGCCTGGCGGCGCTGGGAGTGAGCGGCGTCGCCCTGAAGTACGGCTTCAACACCGACGACCAGGAGCAGGACCCCACGCAGCGGGTGGCGAAGGACGTCTCGGCGACCGACAAGCGGTTGATCTTCTCCAACTGGCCCGAGTACATCGACGAGGACGACGGCGACTACGTCTCGACCCTGACGCAGTTCGAGCGCGACACCGGCATCGAGGTCCGGTACACCGCCGACGTCAACGACAACAACGAGTTCTTCGCCAAGGTCAAGAACCAGCTGGGCTCCGGCACGTCGTCCAAGCGCGACCTGTTCGCGCTGACCGACTGGATGGCCGCCCGCATGATCCAGGTCGGCTGGATCCAGAAGCTCGACACCACCAAGACGCCCAACCTGCAGGCCAACATCATCGACTCGCTGAAGTCGCCCGAGTGGGACCCGAAGCGCGAGTACTCCGCACCGTGGCAGAGCGGGCTGACGGGCATCGCCTACAACAAGGCCAAGGTCGGCGAGATCAAGTCGTTCAAGGAGCTGCTGACCCGCAAGGACCTCAAGGGCCGCATCTCGCTGCTGACGGAGATGCGCGACACGATGGGCTTCCTGCTGATGATCAACGGCGGCGATCCCGAGAACTTCACCGACGACGAGTGGCAGGACGCCGTCGACCTGCTGAAGAAGGCCCGCAGCGACGGCCAGGTGCGCTCGTTCACGGGCAACGAGTACGTCCAGGACCTGGCCTCCGGCAACGTCCTGGCGTGCGAGGCGTGGTCGGGCGACATCGCCAACGCCGGCGACGACAACCTGGTGTGGATCCCTCCGGAGGAGGGCATCATGATCTGGGCCGACAACATGCTCGTGCCCAACCTGGCGACCCACCAGGACAACGCCGAGACGTGGATCAACTACTACTACGAGCCCGAGGTCGCGGCGAAGCTGGCCGCCTACAACAGCTACATCTGCCCCGTGAAGGGCGCGCAGGAGGCCATGCAGGACGTCGATCCTGAGCAGGTCGAGAACGAGCTGATCTTCCCGACCGAGAAGACGTTGTCCCAGACCCACCGGTTCATGGCCCTCGACGAGGCCACGATGCGCACCTACGAAGGGGATTTTGCCGATGTCACAGCTTGATGAGGCCACCCCGCCCGACCGTGTCGGGGCCGGCGGGACGTCGCGCGACCTGCGGCTCACCAGCCTGACCAAGGAGTACTCGAGCTTCACGGCGGTCAAGTCGCTGGACCTCGTCGTGCCGCAGGGGCAGTTCTTCGCGCTGCTCGGTCCGTCGGGGTGCGGCAAGACGACGACGCTGCGGATGGTCGCCGGGCTCGACATCCCCACGTCCGGCACGATCAGCCTCGGCGACACCGAGATCACGTACGAGAAGCCCTACAAGCGTCCCGTCAACACGGTGTTCCAGAACTATGCGCTGTTCCCGCACCTCGACATCGCCGACAACGTGGCGTTCGGCCTGAAGCGGCGTGGCGTCAAGGACGTCAAGCGGCAGGTCGCCGACATGCTGGAGCTCGTCGAGCTCTCGTCGCAGGCCCACAAGAAGCCCACCCAGATGTCCGGCGGGCAGCAGCAGCGGGTGGCGCTCGCGCGGGCGCTGATCAACAAGCCCGAGGTCCTCCTGCTCGACGAGCCCCTGGGCGCCCTCGACCTGAAGCTGCGGCGTGGCATGCAGCTGGAGCTCAAGCGCATCCAGACCGAGGTCGGCCTGACGTTCGTGCACGTCACGCACGACCAGGAGGAGGCCATGACGATGGCCGACACGGTCGCGGTCATGAACCAGGGCGTCATCGAGCAGATGGGCACGCCGATCGACCTGTACGAGAACCCGCGGACGACGTTCGTCGCGAACTTCCTCGGCCAGTCCAACCTCATCGCCGGCGAGATCGAGGGTCGCGACGGCGATCACGTCAAGGTCCGGGTGCAGGGCGCCGTCGCCTCGGTACCGGGGGAGCGGGCTCACTCCGAGTCGGGCAGGGGCTGGCTGGGCATCCGTCCCGAGAAGGTGCTCATCGCCGAGGCCGGCCAGCCCATCGACGCCCCCGGCGACGTCATCACCGGCGGCTACGTCACCGACGTCAGCTTCGTCGGCGTCAGCACGCAGTACCAGGTCAGGATGCCGTGGGGCCAGGAGCTGCAGGTGTTCGAGCAGAACACCGGTGCGCGCGCGATGCTGCCGGTCGGCACGAAGGTCGACGTCTCGTGGCGGCCCGAGTTCGCCTTCCTGCTCGACGCCAGCCAGGACGCCAAGGCCGGGATCGAGGAGGAGTAGTGGCGACCGTCGACGCCCCGCAGGACCTGCCGACCGGCGCGGGCACCCGCAGGCCCCGCCGGAGGCTGACCGGCTACTGGCTCATCCTCCCGGGCGCGCTGTGGCTGCTCGTGTTCTTCGTCGTCCCGTTCTACTCGCTCGTCGCATCGAGCCTGTTCGACCCGGACGGCTCGGTGCTGACCGGCTACGAGATGACGTGGCACATCGGCAACTACTGGGACGCGTTCACCCAGTACAAGGGTCAGCTGGGTCGCTCGCTGCTGTACGCCGGCATCGCCACGATCGTGTGCCTCGTGGTCGGCTACGTGCTGGCCTACGCGATCGCGTTCAAGGCGGGTCGCTGGAAGAACCTCATGCTGGTGCTGGTCATCGCGCCGTTCTTCACGAGCTTCCTGCTGCGGACCCTGTCGTGGAAGCTGATCCTGGCCGACGACGGATGGGTCGTCGGTGTCGCGCAGGCGATCCACCTGACCGACGTGCTCAACCTGATTGGGCTGACGACCACCGACGACCGTCTGCTGGCGACCCCGTTCGCGGTGATCGCCGGGCTGACGTACAACTTCCTGCCGTTCATGGTGCTGCCGCTGTACGCGAGCCTCGAGAAGGTCGACGTCCGGCTGATCGAGGCGGCCGGCGACCTGTACGCCTCCCCGATGCGCGGATTCTTCAAGGTGACGTTCCCGCTGTCGCTGCCCGGAGTCGTGGCCGGCACCCTGCTGACGTTCATCCCTGCCGCAGGCGACTACGTCAACGCGCAGCTGCTCGGCAGCACCAACACCAAGATGATCGGCAACTCGATCCAGAGCCTGTTCACGACGCAGCTCGACTACGCGACGGCGGGGGCACTCTCGGTGATCCTGATGGTCATCATCGTGGCGGCGGTCATGATCTACGTCCGCACCGCCGGGACGGAGGAGCTGGTATGAGCACCGCGCGCCGCTGGATCGGCGACCACCTGGTGCTCGGCCTGGGCCTGCTGGTGCTGGCCTACACGTTCGTGCCGATCGCGATCGTCGTGCTGATGAGCTTCAACGACAGCAGCGAGTCGCGCAACGTCTACAAGTTCCAGCAGTTCACGTGGGACAACTGGCTGCACCCCGGCAGCTGGGCCGACGGCATGGCCGGCTCGGTGTGGCTCAGCATCAGGATCGCGCTGCTGGCGACGATCGTCGCGACGATCCTGGGCACCCTGGCGGCGTTCGCCCTGGCGCGCCACCGGTTCGCGGGACGGTCGGCGGCCAACCTGATCATCTTCCTGCCGATGGCGTCGCCGGAGATCGTGATGGGGTCGTCGCTGCTGGCGCTGTTCGTCTCGACCAGCATCATCCCGCTCGGCTTCTGGACGATCCTCATCGCGCACATCATGTTCTGCCTGTCGTTCGTGATCGTCACGGTCAAGGCCAGGCTCAGCGGCCTGAACGACAATCTCGAGCAGGCCGCCATGGATCTCTACGCGACGGAGTCGCAGACCTTCTGGCGCGTCACCTTCCCGCTCGTGCTGCCCGGCATCATCGGCGCGGCGCTGCTGAGCTTCTCGCTGTCGTTCGACGACTTCATCATCACCAACCTCAACTCCGGCCAGGACGTGACGTTCCCGATGTTCGTCTACGGCGCCAACCAACGAGGGGTGCCGATGGAGGTCAATGTCATCGGCACCGCGATGTTCGTCATCTCGATCGCGATCGTGCTGGGCAACGAGATGGTCCGTCGCCGTCAGGAGAAGGCGCTCGCCTCCTGACCGGACGCGACGTCCCCCGGTCTCCGAGGAGGCCGGGGGACGTCGCGTGCGATCGCCGGTGTCAGATCAGGCTCTGGGCCTCGGTCAGCACCGAGCGCAGGATCTGCTCGATCTCGTCGAAGTGCGACTGGTCGGCGATGAGCGGCGGCGCCAGCTGGATGACCGGGTCGCCGCGGTCGTCGGCGCGGCAGTACAGGCCGTTGTCGAACAAGGCCTTCGACAAGAAGCCGCGCAGGAGCTTCTCGGACTCGGCGTCGTCGAACGTCTCCTTGCTGGCCTTGTCCTTGACCAGCTCGATGCCGTAGAAGTACCCGTCGCCGCGCACGTCGCCGACGAGGTCGAGGTCGAGCAGCTTCTCCAGCGTCGACCGGAAGGCACCCTCGTTGCGGAGCACGTGACCGTTGAGGTCCTCGCGCTCGAAGATGTCGAGGTTGGCCATCGCGACGGCCGTCGACACGGGGTGGCCGCCGAACGTGTAGCCGTGCGCGAAGGACGTGCTGCCCTTCAGGAACGGTTCCATGAGGCGGTCCGACGCGATCATCGCGCCGAGCGGTGCGTACCCGGACGTCAGCCCCTTGGCGCACGTGATGATGTCGGGCTGGTAGCCGAACTTGGTGGCGCCGAACATCTCGCCGAGGCGACCGAAGGCGCAGATGACCTCGTCGGAGACCAGCAGGACGTCGTGCTCGTCGCAGATCTCGCGCACGCGCTGGAAGTAGCCGGGCGGGGGCGGGAAGCAGCCGCCCGAGTTCTGCACCGGCTCGAGGAAGACCGCGGCCACGGTGTCGGCGCCCTCGGCGAGGATGGCCTCCTCGATGCGGTCGGCGGACCAGCGGCCGAACGCCTCCAGCTGGTCCTTCTCGTCGGTGTGCCCGCCGAGGGAGTAGTCCGGCGCGCGGTAGAAGTTGGTGTTCGCGACGTGCGAGGTCGACGGCACGAGCGGCTCGAACATCGACTTCATCGCCGGGATGCCCGTGATCGACAGGGCCCCGTGCGGGGTGCCGTGGTAGGCGACCTGGCGGCTGATGACCTTGGTCTTGGCCGGCTTGCCGGTCAGCTTGAAGTACTGCTTGGCGAGCTTCCAGGCGGTCTCGACGGCCTCGCCGCCGCCCGTCGTGAAGAAGACGCGGTTGAGGTCGCCCGGGGCGTACGACGCGACGCGCTCGGCGAGCATGATGGCGTTGGGGTGCGCGAACGTCCACAGCGGGAAGAACGCCAGGTCCTTGGCCTGCTTCGCGGCGACCTCGGCCAGCTCGGAGCGGCCGTGGCCGGCCTGCACGACGAACAGGCCCGCGAGCCCGTCGAGGTACTTGCGTCCGTGGGCGTCCCAGATGTACATCCCGTCACCCTTGGTGATGATGGGGATGTCGTGGGTGTCGTCATAGCTCCCGTGGCGCGAGAAGTGCATCCACAGGTGGCGCTTCGCGGCCTCTTGCAGGTGGTCGTAGTCGTCGATGCTCATGCCACCAGTATCGCGAGTACCCCGGGTCGAATACAAGGGATTTCGTCGTGTCATCCATTGTTAACTTCGGAATCCGTTGCCTGTCGGGCCCTGGTGCGATTGGATGGAGAGATGGACCACATCGTCAGCAACGTCATCGACGGCGCACTCGTCCCGGCCGCGGACGGACGGACGTACGACGTCACCGATCCGTCGACGGGTCAGGTCTACGGCACCGCGCCGCTGTCCGGGCCCCAGGACGTCGACCGCGCCTACGTCGCGGCCGAGCGGGCGTTCGAGACGTGGCGCGACACGACGCCGTACGAGCGCTCGCGGATGCTCCTGAGGCTCGCCGGCGCGATCGAGTCCCGCGCCGAGGAGATCGTCGACGTCGAGGCGCGCGACACGGGCAAGCCCAAGGCGCTGACCCTCACCGAGGAGCTGCACGGCCAGGCCATGGACGCCGTGACGTTCTTCGCCGGCGCCGCGCGCGTGCTGGAGGGCAAGGCGTCGGGCGAGTACCTGCGCGGACACACCTCGATGATCCGACGCGAGCCGATCGGGGTCGTCGGACAGGTCACCCCGTGGAACTACCCGTTCGTGATGGCGATCTGGAAGATCGCGCCCGCCCTGGCCGCCGGCAACACCGTGGTCCTCAAGCCCAGTGACACGACGCCTGCGTCGACCGCGCTCCTCGCGGAGATCGCGCAGGAGTTCTTCCCGCCGGGTGTCCTCAACGTCGTCTGCGGCGACCGCGACACCGGCAAGGCCGTCGTGACGCACCCGACGCCGCAGATGGTCGCGATCACCGGATCGGTGCGTGCCGGCATGGAGGTCGCGGCCGCAGCGGCCGCGGACCTGAAGAAGCCGCACCTCGAGCTGGGTGGCAAGGCGCCCGTCGTGGTGTTCGACGACGCCGACCTCGAGGCCGCCGCGGCGGGCATCGCCGGGGCCGGCTACTTCAACGCCGGCCAGGACTGCACCGCGGCGACCCGCGTCCTGGTGCACCCGCGCGTCGCGGCCGACTTCACCGCGGCGCTGGCCGAGGCCGCGCGGGCGACGCGTGTCGGCGTGCCGGACGACGACGTCGACATGGGCCCGGTCAACAACGCCGCCCAGCTCGCCCACGTCGCGGGGTTCGTCGACGACCTGCCCGACCACGCGTCGCTCGTCACCGGAGGCAGCCGGCTGTCCGCGCTCGGCGAGGGCTACTTCTTCGAGCCGACCGTCCTGGCAGGCCTGCGGCAGGACGACCGGGCGAGCCAGGACGAGATCTTCGGCCCCGTCATCACGGTCCAGGAGTTCACCGACGAGGACGAGGCCGTGCGCTGGGCCAACGGCGTGAAGTACGGCCTCTCGTCGTCGGTGTGGACCAAGGACCACGGCCGGGCGATGCGGATGGCCCGGCGGCTCGACTTCGGGTGCGTGTGGATCAACACCCACATCCCGATCGTCGCCGAGATGCCGCACGGCGGGTTCAAGCACTCGGGGTACGGCAAGGACCTGTCGATGTACGGTCTCGAGGACTACACGAGGATCAAGCACGTCATGACCAACCTGGAGGCCTGAACCATGAGCGCTGTCCCCATGAGGATCGTCCTGATCGGCGCCGGCGGCGTCGGCTCCGCGTTCTGCGCGATCGCCGCCCGGCGTGACTTCTTCGAGTCGGTCGTGGTCGCCGACTACGCGCTCGCGAGCGCGGAGCGGGCCGTCGACGCGCTGTCGGACCCGCGCTTCTCGGCCGCGCAGGTCGACGCGTCCGACGCCGCGTCGGTCGAGGCACTCGTGCGGACGTCGGATGCGACGCACGTCATGAACGCCGTCGACCCGCGCTTCGTCATGCCGATCTTCGACGGCGCCTTCGCGGCGGGCGCCGACTACCTCGACATGGCCATGAGCCTGTCGACGCCGCACCCGGAGCAGCCGCACGCGCTCACCGGCGTCAAGCTCGGCGACGAGCAGTTCGCCGTCGCGGGGGAGTGGGAGTCGGCCGGACGTCTGGCGCTGGTCGGCATCGGCGTCGAGCCGGGACTGTCCGACGTGTTCGCGCGGTACGCGTCGGACCACCTGTTCAGCGAGATCGACGAGCTCGGCACCCGCGACGGGGCCAACCTGACGGTCGACGGCTACGACTTCGCACCGTCCTTCTCGATCTGGACCACGATCGAGGAGTGTCTCAACCCGCCCGTCGTCTGGCAGGACGGCGAGTGGTTCACTACCCCGCCGTTCAGCGAGCCCGAGGTCTTCGACTTCCCGGAGGGCATCGGCCCGGTCGAGTGCGTCAACGTCGAGCACGAGGAGGTCCTGCTGATGCCGCGGTGGATCGACGCCAAGCGGGCGACGTTCAAGTACGGCCTGGGCAACGAGTTCATCGAGGTGCTCAAGACGCTGCACGTGCTGGGCCTGGACTCGACCGAGAAGGTGACGGTCGGCGGCGTCGAGGTGTCGCCCCGCGACGTCGTCGCCGCCTGCCTGCCGAACCCCGCGACCCTCGGCGACCGGATGCACGGCAAGACCTGCGCGGGCCTGTGGGTCACCGGCCGGGACAAGGACGGCCGGCCCCGGTCGACGTACCTGTACCACGTCGTCGACAACGACTGGTCGATGCAGGAGTACGGCCACCAGTGCGTCGTGTGGCAGACCGCGGTCAACCCGGTCGTGGCGCTCGAGCTGCTCGCGACCGGCGTCTGGTCGGGTGCCGGGGTGCTCGGTCCGGAGGCGTTCGACGCCGTCCCGTTCCTCGACCTGCTCCGCGACGGGTACGACTCGCCGTGGGGTCA
>Ga0247730_1000387_pt1 | contig 34682 bp, 33 predicted proteins | sample UWRJL073202C2_FD_180959 | JGI IMG/M metagenome (GOLD analysis project Ga0247730, IMG submission 180959) | Plant litter microbial communities from Arlington Agricultural Research Station in Wisconsin, United States - UWRJ-L073-202C-2 | ecosystem: Environmental > Terrestrial > Plant litter >... | reverse complement strand
CTCCACCTCCGAATGATAATGTTTGCGCAGCACGCCCAATGTTCGCGGTGGCGCGACGACGACGAGTTCATCATAGTCGCCCGCCAGCGCGCCGCGTTTCAGTTGGTCAGCCGCTTCGGCTGCGAATCGTTGCTCTGCCAGATCATGCGAGTCCGCCTCGCTGGCTGTCGATCCGCCTGGCCCGCCGCCGCCCGGCTTCTGCCCGGCTTGATCGGTGTTGATCTCGCTGTCGCGCGGCGTGGCCTGCTGCACGGCCTCCACCACCTTCAGGTTGGGATATTCGGCATCGCCTTCGTTGCGGAAGAACAGCATCTTGGCGCCGTCCGCGACGAGGACGAGGCTGTTATGACTGAGGCGCATCACGGTCTCCTGTGTTTCCGTTGCCGGAGCGAACGCGCGCTCGGGGCGGAGGGTTGCGTGACCCTGCGCCCCCGGCCATAGCCCGGCCATGCACGATATCCGCGTCATCCGTGAGGATCCGGCCGCTTTCGATCACGGCCTTGCCCGCCGCGGGCTGGGGCCAGTGGCCGCCGGCCTGCTCCAGTTGGACGAGCGCCGCCGCGCTTTGCTGACGGAGGTGCAGACGCTGCAGGCCCGTCGCAACGAAGCCAGCAAGGCGATCGGCCAGGCCAAGGCGAAGAAGGACGAGGAGACGGCGGCCACTTTGATGGCCGAAGTCGCCGCGATCAAGGATCGCACCGCCGCGCTGGATCACGAAAGCAGCCATGCCCAGGCCGAGCTGGATGCGGCGCTTGCCGCCCTCCCCAACCTGCCCGTCGCGGACGTGCCGGCGGGCGAGGATGAGAATGGCAATGTCGAACAATCCCGTTGGGGCACGCCGCGCGATTTCGCCTTCGCGCCCCGCGACCATGCCGATCTCGGCCCGCCGCTTGGCCTGGATTTTGAAGCAGGCGCTGCCATTTCCGGTGCCCGCTTCACGGTGCTGCGCGGAAAGATGGCGCGGCTTCATCGCGCGCTCGGCCAATATATGCTCGATACGCAGAGCGGCGTGAACGGCTATGAAGAGACCGCGCCACCCTTGCTCGTGCGCGACGAAGCCGTTTTCGGAACGGCCCAATTGCCGAAGTTCGCCGAGGATCTCTTCCGCACGCTGGATGGCCGCTGGCTGATCCCCACCGCCGAGGTGAGCCTGACCAACCTCGTCCGCGAGCAGATCCTGCCCGCCACCGCTTTGCCCAAGCGACTGACCGCACTCACCCAATGCTTTCGATCCGAAGCAGGCGCGGCCGGACGGGACACGCGCGGCCTGATCCGCCAGCACCAGTTCGAGAAGGTCGAACTCGTCGCCATCGCCCATCCGGACGAATCGGATGCCGAGCATGAGCGCATGACACGTGCGGCCGAGGGCGTCCTGGAAGCGCTGGAGCTGCCTTACCGCCGGATGCTGCTCTGCTCGGGCGACATGGGCTTCGCCGCGCGCAAGACCTACGATCTGGAGGTCTGGCTGCCCGGCCAGCAGCGCTATCGCGAGATTTCCAGCTGCTCCAACTGCGGCGATTTCCAGGCCCGCCGCATGGACGCCCGCTTCCGCCCCGAAGGCGAGAAGGGCACGCAGTTCGTCCATACGCTCAACGGCTCCGGCCTTGCGGTCGGCCGCACGCTCGTCGCGGTGCTGGAAAATTATCAGGAAGAGGACGGCTCCGTCACCGTGCCTGCGGTGCTGTGGCCCTATATGGGCGGCGTCGAACGGCTGACAGCCGCCTGATGCGCATCCTCGTCACCAACGACGATGGCATCGGCGCCAAGGGCATCCACCTGCTGGAGCGGATCGCGCTTACCTTCACCAGCGACGTGACCGTGGTCGCGCCCGCCGAGGAGCAATCGGGCAAAAGTCGATCGCTGACGATCACGTCGCCGCTGCGAATGCGCAGCTATGACGATCGCCACCACGCCGTTGCCGGCACGCCGACAGATGCGGTCATTATGGCACTGGGCGAGGTGATGAAGGATGGCCCGCCCGATCTGGTCCTCTCCGGAATCAATCGCGGATCGAACCTTGCCGAGGATGTGAGCTATTCGGGCACCGTGGCCGCCGCGATCGAGGCAGCGCTGGCGGGTATCCCGGCAATCGCGCTCAGCCAGGTCTATCCCCGGCGCGGCATGGGTGATTCGGTGTCGTTCGATGCGGCCGAGGGCTGGTGCGTGCGCGTGCTGGAGAAGCTGATCGGCATGGAGTGGACGCCGCGCACGCTGATCAACGTCAACTTCCCACCCATTTCGGCGGATGCGGTGCAGGGCATCAAGATCGTGCGGCAGGGCTTACGCGACTGGTCCAAGCCGGAACTGGAGCATGGCACCGATCCGCGCGGCTATTCCTATTGGTGGATGAATCACGGCAGCGCCCCGAAGACAGTGGATGCCGACACCGATCTGGAAGCGTCGGCGCAAGGCTATGTCACGGTCACGCCGCTCCATTTGAATATGACGCACGATCCTTCCAAGGCGGCGCTGGAAGCACGCTTCCGGTGAAGCGGGCAGGCGGCGCTCCGATCGCGCTGGCGATCGCGTTGGCGCCGCTGACGGCCGCCGCCGCGCTGCCCGCCGCTGTCGTACCGACCCCCCCCGCCGAAGCGACGCCCCCGGCCCCGCCCGCCGCGATCGAGGTGGCGAAGCAGACCTATGTCGTGAAGCCGGGCGATACCCTGTTCCGGATCGTCGCCAAGACCGGCGCCAGCGCCGATGCCATCGCCCGCGCGAACAAGCTGCCCGCGTCCTTGATCGTCCGCCCGGGGCAGAAGCTGAAGATCCCGGCCGGCCGCTATCATATCGTCCAGAAAGGCGAGCGCGGCATCGCCATCGGCCGGGCCTATGGCGTCGACTGGAGCCGGATCGCGGAGCTCAATCATCTGGAAGAGCCGTTCATGCTCCGCGCCGGGGAAAGGCTGCTAATCCCCAGCACGCGCGAGGTAGCGGGCATGTCGATGGAGGAGCGCGCCCGCGCCTTTCACATCGACATCGACGATCTCGTGACGGGCAACGAGCCCGCCCTTGCCCCCAGGGCGAAGCCAGCGAAGCCCGTCCGAACCACCGCGCGGCCGGTGCCGCCCAGCGTGCCCGTGGCCGAACCGGCCGCCAGCTTCTCGGGCCGGTTCGTCTGGCCTATCGTCGGCCAGATCGTGCGCCGCTACGGCCTCCAGCCGACCGGCGGACGCAATGATGGCATCAACATCCGGGCGCATATGGGGGAGACGGTGCGCGCCGCCGCCGATGGCGTGGTGGCTTATGCCGGGGATCTCGCCGCCTTCGGCAAGCTCGTCCTGATCCGTCACGGCGGCGGCTGGCTGACCGCTTATGGCCATGCCGATTCACTGCTGGTCGCGCGGGGGCAGGCGGTGAAGCAGGGACAGCCGATCGCGAGGGCCGGCGCCACAGGCTCCGCCCGCGAGCCGCAACTGCATTTTGAAATCCGCGACGGCAGGAAGCCCGTCAATCCGTTGAGCTGGCTGCCGAACCGGAACTAGCAGGCACACCCGACCTCTCACCGAGAATGGCAAGCGTCGCGCACACCCACGCCGCACCCAGCAGCCAGCCGCCCAGCACGTCGCTCAACCAGTGCACGCCCAGAAACACGCGGCTGAGACCGATTAACAGCGCCACGCCGATCCCGATCCAGACTGCTCCTTTCCTCGCCGCGAATAGCCCCAGCAAAGGAAAGGTGACAGCCGCGCCCAGCGCGTGCCCGCTCGGGAAGCTCTGCTTGCCCTCGTGAACAAGTTGCCAGATCAGATCGGGCCGGGTGCGCGCGAAGCCGATCTTGATGAGCGGCAGCACGGCGGCCGCACTCGCCACCGCCAGGACAAGCGCGATCGCTTCCCGCCGTCGCCCCGACAGGTAGAGCCCGATCGCGCCGAGGACGGCGATCGGCACACGGATCGCTGCGCCACCGACGCTGGTGATCGCGATGGCGAGCTGAAGAGTCCAGCCGGGCACGACCAGCGTGCGCGCATCGCCCGGATCGCGCAGCCACACCAAGGCGTAGTGATCGACGGCATCGGACATGCCGCTGAGCGCCCACCACGCATCGAGCGCGAACAAAGCGAGAAGCAGGACAGCTGCCACTCCGAGGCGGCGGCGCATGTTCAAGGCTGGGCGGGCGTCGCCGGCCACGATCCACCGATCGCCTGAACGAGCGTCACTGCCGAAACCTGCCGATCCACGATCGCCTGAACCTCCTGCTGCCGCGCCTGCAGCGCCGTCGCCTGCGTCGTGATGACATCGGTATAGGCGATCAAGCCGGAGAGATACTGGTTCTGGGTCAGCTGCTCCACGCGCGTTGCGGCAGTTGCGGCAGCGCTTCGCTGCGCCGAAACGATCCGCAGCACGCGGGTCGCGGCGAGTTCGTCCTCCACCTGCTGGATGGCGGTCAGCGTCGTCAGCCGATAATTCGCCGCCGCCTGATCGAACGCCGCCCGCGCCTGCGCCACCCGCGCCGCTCTCCCGCCAAAGTCCAGCAAGGTCAGCGCGCTCGATAGGCCAAGCGACCAGATGCTGCTCGCCGCCGTGAACAGCGATCCGATCCGGCTCGTCTGCGTGCCCAGATCGCCCGTCAGGCTGAAAGTAGGGAAGAACGCCGCGCGCTCGATGCCGACGCCCTGATTGGCCGCCGCAACGCGCCGTTCCGCCGCTGCGATATCGGGCCGCCGCTCGATCACCGTGCCGGGCAATATGCCGGGCACCTCCGGCACCGCCCGGCTCCACTGGCCGGTGGGCAGGCTGAAGCTGGACGGGCTTTCGCCGACCAGCACCGCAATCGCATGTTCGAAGGCGGCGCGCTGGCGATCGATATCGGCGGACGTGGCCCGGGCATTGGCAAGCTGAGTCTCGGCCTGCAGCACATCGACCCGCGCCACCTGGCCCTGCTCGTAGCGGTTGCTCGTGATCTTCAGCGCGCGTTGATAGGCTGCGATCGTCTGTTCGTAGACGATCTTCTGCTGATCCAGCCCCCGCAACTGCACGTAATTGGAGGCGAGTTCGCCCTGCGCCGCAAGCGTCGCGTTGAGAAGATCGCCTTCACTCGCCTGCGCCAGCGCCTTCTGCTGCCGCAGCCCCGAGGAGATCCGGCCGAACACGTCCGGCTCCCACGTGGCGCCGAGATTGACCGCATAGCGCCGGCTGCCGGATCCGCCCGCCGTCGTCGTGCCGTTGCTGCCGATGATCGTCGTCCGCGTATTGCCAAACGATCCGGCGCGCGTGCCCTGTGCCGATAAGTCCACCGTCGGGAACAGGGCCGACCTCGCCTCCCGCACGGCGGCACGCGCCTGCGCATAAGCGGCGGCGAAGGCGGCCACATTCTGGTTGTTGACCGCGACCCGCGCCTCCAGATCGTTCAGGACCGGATCGTTGAACAGCCGCCACCATTCGCCCTTCGCGATATCGTCGGCGGGGCGGGCGGGCTGCCAGCCGGGCGCTTCCTTGAACGCGGCGGTGCTAGCGACGGCTGGGGGCCGATAGGTGGGTGCCATGCTGCATCCCGACAGCGCGAGGATGAGGGTAATGCTGGCGATCTTCCTCATGCCGGCAGCCCTTCCGCGCCGAGGCGCGCCAGCATCCGCTCGCGCGGGGAGCGCTTCCGGAATTTATCGAGCGCCAGATACACGACCGGCGTGGTCAGCAGCGTCAGGAACTGGCTCGCCACCAGCCCGCCCATGATCGCGATGCCCAGCGGCCGGCGCAGCTCCGCGCCTTCCCCGAAGCCGATCGCCAGCGGCAGCGCGCCGAAGGCGGCGGCGAGCGTCGTCATCAGGATGGGGCGGAAGCGGAGCAGGCTGGCCTCACGGATCGCCTGCATGGGGGAAAGGCCACGCGTACGTTCGGCATCCAGCGCGAAATCGATGATCATGATAGCGTTCTTCTTGACGATGCCGATGAGCAGGATGAGCCCGATCAGGCCGATGAGATCGAAGGCGGAGCCGGTGAGCATCAGCGCGACGACCGCGCCGATTCCGGCCGAAGGAAGCGTGGACAGCACCGTCAGCGGATGGATCGCGCTTTCGTAGAGGATGCCCAGCACGATATAGATGACGAGCAGCGCCGAGATGATCAGCACCGGCATAGACGCGGTGGATTGCTGGAACACCTTGGCGGTGCCGGCGAAGCTGCCGACCACCCCCGTCGGCAGATTGAGGCCGCGCTGTATCTCCGCAATCCGCTGGGACGCTTGGCCAAGCGATGTGCCCGTCGCGGTCGCGAAGGAGATGGTGGTGGAAGGGGCGCCGCTGTCATGGTTGATCTGCGAATCGGTGGCGCCCGTCGCCCAGCTGGCGATGGCCGAAAGCGGCATCATCGTCGCCGCGCTGGTATTCACGGCCGATCCGGTGCTGGTGTCTCGCTGGCCGGTGGTCGAAACCGGCGTGGATCCGGTGACGCCGGAGGTGGTGCCGGTGGCCGTGGCGGATGCCGTGGTCGACTGGCTGGTCGTGCCTGTCGCGCTGGACGTGCCGGTGGTGCCGGCGCCGGCCGTGATCGTGGTCGCGCCCGTGCCGCTCCTCGTCGTGGATGCAGTGGAGGTCGTGCCCGCCGCGTTGCGCCCGGCTGGGACATACACCTGATCCAGCGCGGCCGGCGTACCGGTGAATTCGGGCGCGACGCCCATCACCACATGATATTGGTTGAGGCCGGAATAGATGGTGGCCACCTGCCGCTGGCCGAACGCGTCATACAGCGCATTGTCCACCGCCTGTGCAGTCACGCCCAGCCGGGTCGCGGCATCGCGATTGACGTTTACATAGACTTCGGCGCCCCCGTCCGCGCGATTGGTATCGACATCGGTGAGGATGCGCTCCTTCTTCATCGCCACGGTCAGCTTGTCGGCCGCCTGGCGCAGCATGTCGGTATCGTCGGCGGTCAGCGAATATTGGTAAGAGGAATTGCCGCCCCGCCCGCCGACCTGCATGTCCTGCACCGGCATCAGAAAGGTGGAGACACCGGTGATCTTGGCGAGCTTCGGCCGCATCCGATCGATCACCGCGCGGCTGCTGCTCCGCTGGCGCTGCGGCTTGAGCGTCACGAACATGAAGCCGCCGCCCGCCCGGCTGCCGCCGGTGAAGGCGACGACGGTATCGACATCCTTGTCCTTGCGGATCAGGTCCACAATCGTCGTCAGCTTGTTCTGCATGTCGCGGAAAGAGATGCTTCGATCGGCGCGCAGGCCGCCCATCAACGATCCCGTATCCTGTTCCGGGAAGAATCCCTTCTGCACCACGATCAGCAGGAAAATATTGAGAGCCACGGCGCCGCCCAGCAGGAGCAGCATAGCGCCGCGATTGGCCAGCGCCCAATCGAGCGAGCGCTCGTACCGCACCTGTATCCGTTGGAACTGCCGCTCCGCGAACACGGCCAGCCTGCCTTCGCGATGATCTGCAGTCTTTTCCTTGAGGATGATCGATGCCAGCATCGGCGTGGTCGTCAGCGAGATGACGAGGCTGATCAGCACCGCCACCGTCATCGTGATCGCGAATTCGCGGAACAGCCGCCCGATCAGCCCGCTCATGAACAGCAAGGGGATGAACACCGCGACCAGGCTGATCGAGATCGACAGGACGGTGAAGCCTACCTGCCGCGCGCCGATCAGCGCCGCCTGCCGGCGCGGCATGCCCTCTTCCATGTGGCGGCTGATATTCTCCAGCACCACGATCGCATCGTCGACGACGAAGCCCGTCGCCACCGTCAGCGCCATCAGCGATAGATTGTTGAGGCTGAAACCCAGCAGATAGATCACCCCGATCGTACCCAGCAGCGAGGCGACCACCGCCACCGCCGGCACGATCGTCGCCCGCAGCGATCGCAGGAAGATCGAGACAACAAGCACCACCAGCAACGTGGAGATGACGAGCGTGACCTCCACTTCCTTCAGCGAGGCACGGATCGTGGTCGTCCGATCCGATGCGACGGCAAGGCGAATGTCGGATGGGATCGCCGCCGAGAGCCCCGGCAATTGCGCCTTCACCGCATCCACCGTGGCGATGATGTTCGCGCCGGGCTGGCGGCTGATGATGACGTTCACGGCGCGCTTGCCGTTGAACAGGCCCATCGTGTTGATGTCTTCCGGCCCATCATAGACGCGGGCGATATCCTGGAGGCGCACGGCGATGCCGTTGCGCCAGGCGATCACGATCGGCGCATAATCGCTCGCGCGCAGCCCCGCCGTCTCGCCATAGATCTGCCAGGCGGTGCCCTGCCCCTCCAGCACGCCGCGCGGCCGGTTCGCGCTGGCCGAGGAAATGGCGGTGCGCACATCTTCCAGCGGGATACCGTAACGGGCGAGCGCGAGCGGGTTCATGTCGATCCGCACGCCTGGCAACGCCGCGCCGCCCAGCTCCACATCGCCCACGCCGGGCACCTGCAGCAGGCGCTGCTGCACGACGTTCGACACCGAATTGTAGATCTCGCTGGGAGAGCGCGTGTCGGACGTCAGCGCGATGATCAGGATCGGCGCGTCGGCCGGGTTCATCTTGCGATAGCTGGGATTGGTTCTCAGCGTGGTCGGCAGGTCGGCGCGAGCCGCGTTGATCGCCGCCTGCACGTCCCGCGCCGCGCCATCGATATTGCGCGACAGATCGAATTGCAGCGTCACCCGCGCCGATCCGATCCCGGATTGCGACGTGAGTTCGGTGACGCCGGCAATCGTGCCGAGCCGCTTTTCCAGTGGTGACGCGACGCTGGTGGCCATCGTCTGCGGACTGGCGCCGGAGAGACTCGCCTGTACCGAGATGGTCGGGAAATCCACCTGCGGCAAAGGCGAAACCGGCATGGCGAAGAAGGCTGCGATCCCGGCCAGCATCATGCCGACTGTCAACAGAAACGTGCCGATCGGCCGCCGGATGAAGGGCGCGGAGAGATTCACCGTGCTGACCGGGTGCACCGACAGGCTTCGACCGCGCTCCTCACGCTGCCGACCCCGTCGGCGCTGGGGGCGCTTCAAGCGGCAGTTCGCGCTGTTCGGCCTTCTTGCCCCAGCGCTGCGAGAGCGCTTCGAACTTGAGGAAGATCACCGGGGTGGTGAACAGGGTCAGCGCTTGGCTGACGATCAGCCCGCCGGCGATGGCAAGGCCCAATGGCTGGCGCAATTCCGCGCCCATGCCCGATCCGAAGATCAGCGGCAGCGCGGCGACGAGAGCCGCGAAAGTGGTCATCATGATCGGGCGGAAGCGCAGCCGCGCCGCCTGCCGGATCGCCGTATCCGGATCGCGTCCCTCCTCGCGCTGCGCCTCCAGCGCGAAATCGATCATCATGATCGCGTTCTTCTTCACGATGCCGATCAGCAGCACGATGCCGATGATGCCGATGACGCCCAGATCGTTGCCGGTGATCCACAAGGCGAGCAGCGCGCCAACACCCGCCGAAGGCAGGGTCGAGAGGATCGTCAGCGGATGGACGAAGCTCTCATAGAGCACGCCCAACACGATATAGACGACGACGATCGCCGCCAGGATCAGCCAGATCTCATTCTCCAGGCTGGCGCGGAATGCGTTGGCCGCGCCGAGGAACGTGGTCGAGATGGAGCCGTCGGTCATGCCGATGCGCTTCTCCGCCGCGTTGATCGCATCCACCGCATGGCCGAGGCTGGATCCCCTCGCGAGATCGAAGCCCACCGTCACCGCCGGGAACTGCGCGACGCGCGTCACCTGCAACGGTGCGGAACCCTCCACGAAGGTCGCCACGGTCGAGAGCGGAACCGCGGTGCCGCTGTTCGTAGGGACATAGAGCTGGTTCAGCATCTGCGGGCTCGTCAACATGCCCGGCTGGCTTTCCAGGATCACGCGATACTGGGTCGTCTGCGTGAAGATGGTCGAGATGATGCGCTGGCCGAACGCGTTGTAGAGAGCGCTGTCGATCGTCGCGACCGATATGCCGAGCCGCGCTGCGGTATCGCGGTTGATCTTCACCGTGACCGCACGGCCCTCATTCTGGATGTCCGACGTGATGTTCGTCAGCGCCGGCAGGGTCCGCAATTCGGCGATAAGCTTGCCCGCCCAGCGTTCGGTCTCGTCCTGATCGGCGCCTTGCAGCGCGAAGCGATATTGGGTCGGGCCGCCTTCCGCATCGATCGTCAGATCCTGCACGGGCCGCACGTAGAGCGTCACACCCGCCGTCTCCGCCGCGCGCTCGCGCAGGCGCTGGATCAGCCTGGTCTGGCTGGTGGAGCGATCTTCCTTCAGGTTGATCAGCATCCGGCCTTGATTGAGCGCCGCATTCTGCCCGTCGACACCCACATTGGAGCTGAGGCTCTCCACGTCGGGATCGGCCAGCATCGCTTCCGCGACCTTGCCCTGCAATTCGGACATCGCCGCGAAGGACACGCCCTGCCGCGTCGCGATCACCGCCTGCAATTGGCCGGTATCCTGCACCGGAAACAGGCCTTTCGGAATCGCGACGAACAACAAGGCTGTGACCACCAAGGATCCAGCGAACACCAGCAGGGTCATCCCCTGACGCAGCAGCACCCAATCCAGCCAGCGTGCATAATGGTGGGAGAGATCGTCGAACCACTGGATCGTCTTCTCGACGAAATGGGGCCGCTTCGTCTCCGCCTCGCTCTTCAGCCACCGCGCGGACAGCATCGGCACCAATGTCAGCGCCACCACCGCCGAAATCAGGATCGTCACCGCCAGCGTCACCGCGAATTCACGAAACAGCCGGCCGACGACATCGCCCATGAACAGCAACGGGATCAGCACCGCGACAAGGCTGACGGTGAGGCTGATGATCGTGAAGCCGATCTCCTGCGCGCCCTGCAAAGCGGCGGCCATAGGCTTCTTGCCCTCTTCCAGATGGCGGGCGATGTTTTCGGTGACGACGATCGCATCGTCCACCACGAAGCCGGACGCGATCGTCAGCGCCATCAGGGTGAGGTTGTTGAGGCTGTAGCCCAGCAGATGCATCGCCGCGAACGTGCCGATGATCGACAACGGCACCGCGATCGAGGCGATGATCGTCGCTTCGAACGAGCCCAGGAAGATGAAGATCGCGATCGTCACCAGCACGACCGCGAACACCAGCTCCACCTGCACGTCATGCACGGAGGATCGGATGCCGGTGGTGCGATCGGTCAGCAACGTCACATGCACGTCGGACGGCATCGTCGCTTCCAGATCGGGGAGCGAGGCCTTTATCGCGTCGACCGTACCGATCACGTTCGCGCCGGGCTGCCGCTGTACATCCAGGATGATCGCGGGCTGCTTGTTCATCCACGCGCCGAGCCGGATATTCTCGGATCCATCGATCACCGTCGCGACATCGCTCAGCCGCACCGGCGCGCCGCCGGAATAGGCGATGATGAGATCCTTATATTCCTGCGCGGTCGCGAGCTGATCGTTCGCGTCGATCGACCAACTGCGCGTCGGCCCGTCGAAGCTGCCCTTGGCGCCGTTGACGTTCGCTGCCGCGATCGCGGTGCGCAGCGTATCCAGCGAAAGGCCGCGTGTGGCCAACGCCTGCACATTGGCCTGCACGCGGACCGCCGGCCGCTGCCCGCCCGAGAGCGAGACGAGGCCAACGCCGGAAATCTGCGCGATCTTGTTGGCGATGCGCTGATCGACGAGGTTCTGCACCTCTGCCAGCGGCCGCGTGGCGCTAGTGATGCCGAGACTGATCACCGGCGCGTCGGCCGGATTGACCTTCGCATAGACGGGAGGCGCGGGCAGATCGGACGGCAGCAGCGTATTCGCCGCGTTGATTGCCGCCTGCACTTCCTGCTCCGCCACATCCAGCGTGAGATCGAGATTGAATTGCAGCGTGATGACCGACGCGCCGGCCGACGACACGGAAGACATCCGGCCGAGCCCGGCCATCTGCCCGAACTGGCGCTCCAGCGGCGCCGTGACAGTGAGGCCCATCACGTCCGGGCTCGCCCCCGGATAGAGGGTGCGCACCTGGATCGTCGGATAATCCACCTGCGGCAGCGCCGAGACCGGCAGGAACTTATACGCGACCAGCCCCGCAAGCAGGATCGCGATCATGAACAGGGTCGTCGCGACCGGCCTCAGGATGAAGCCGCGCGAGGGATTGGCGCGGCCGGGGCCGATGTCGATCAGATCGTCCTGCTCGACAGGCACGGGCGCGTTCATGCGCGGCCGATCGCAGGATGCAGGAGCAAGACGATCCGGCCTGTCACTGGCCGCCGCCTTGTGGGCGACGCTGGCCTTCGCCGCGCCGCTCGCCGGCCTGTCCGCCCTGCCCCGCCGCGCTGGATCCGCCGCCGAACAGGCCGGACCAGAAGCCTCCGCGCTGACGGTTCATCTGCGGCCGCTTGTCACCCGGCAGCATCACCGGCGATCCATCGTCCAGATTGTCGGCGCCCTCGGTGATGACCGTCTCGCCGGCCTTCACCCCGGACAGCACCGCGATGCGCGCGCCGTTGGCCGGCCCGGTCTTCACCACCTGCAGCTTGGCGGTCTTGTCCGTCTGCAGCGTGAAGACGAAATCGCCTTGGGCACCGTGGCGGATAGCCGAAACGGGGACGGTGGCGACGCCCTTCAGCGTATCGGCGACGAGCACGACGTTCACGAACTGATTAGGAAACAGCCGCCCATCCGCATTGGCGAAGCGCGCCTTGGCGCGAACCGTCCCCGTCGTCGCATCGATCTGATTGTCGAAGGTCAGGAATTTGCCTTCCGCCAGCACAGTCGTGCCGCCCTGATCCTTAGCGGTTACCGGCAGCGCCGTGTCGCCCGCGCGCCGCGCGAGCAGCCGCTGGAGATCCGCCTGCGGCAATGCGAAAGCGACATCGATCGGGGCCGTTTGGGTGATGATGCCGATGCCGTTCGCATCGCCCGGCGTCACATAATTGCCGATATCCGCCTGGCGCAGGCCGATGCGGCCGGACACCGGCGCGGTGATCGAGGTATATTGCAGATTGAGCCGCGCCGTGCCGATCGCCGCGCGGTCCGCCGCGACGGTGCCCTCATATTGGCGGGCATTGGCGGCCTGCGTATCCACTTCCTGCCGCGCGATCGAATCCTGCGACAGCAAAGTCTGATATCGCTTCAGCGTCACGCGGGCGAGGTTCAGCTGCGCCTGATCGCGCTGGAGATTGGCTTCGGCCTGCGCAAGCGCGAGGCGATACGGCCGGGGATCGATCTGGGCGAGCAACTGCCCCTGGCGGACGACCTGCCCCTCCGTGAAATTGATTGTGAAGATGTTGCCCGAAAGCTGCGGGCGCACAGTCGCGGTGACGATCGGCGTTACCGTGCCGATGGCTGCAAGCGTCTCGGGCATGTCGGCTGGCATGACCTTGGCCGTGCCGACCGTGGCGGCCTGACGCCGGCCGCCGCCGGGGCCACCTGGCCCGCCGCCGCCAGCTCGCGCTCCGGGTCCGCCCGGCGCCGCGCCGCCGCTACGCGTGAGCGCCCAGGCGAGACCCGCGACGACGATGAGAACGAGGACCACGATCCAGGCATTGCGCCGCGAACGCGGCGAACGAACTACCGGCTCCTCCCACTGATCTTCCATTCATCACCTTCGAACCGGGTCGCTACATGTGCAGGCCGCCCTTTGCGTGCCGGAACCGTCCAAAGATTGCAGCGCTGAAACGCGCCAGCACCTTTTCAGCAAGATACGGCGCGGCCGATGCCATCAGGCGCCGGGGCTCGCGGCCGATCCGGCGAGGAGCCCGCCATCGATGGTGAACTCCGCCCCCGTCACATAACCGGCCTCGTCCGAAGCGAGCAGCACCGCGATCGCCGCCACCTCCTCCACCGTGCCGAACCGGCGCAGGAGCGTATCAGCGACGAGGGCGGCCATCGTCGCCTCTCGCGCTGCCCCCTCGCCCAGCATCGGCTCCCACATCGGCGTCAGGATCGCGGCGGGATGAATCGAGTTGCAGCGGATCGCGAGCCTCTGGCCCGCGCACCACAAAGCGACCGTCTTGGTGTGATTGCGGACCGCCGCCTTGGAGGAGGCGTACGCCGCCGCCGCCGGAATGCCGACCAGCCCCGAACGCGAGGAGATGTTGATGATCGAGCCTGCAGCCTTCGCGCGCATCATCCGGATCGCCATGCGACACCCCAAAAAGGTGCCGTCGAGATTGGTCGCGTGGACCGCGCGCCAGTCGGCAAGGCCCGCATGCTCGGGATCGTGCGCGACCGCGCCGCCCTCGAAGCCGGTGATGCCGGCATTGTTGACGAGAATGTCGAGCCCGCCGCTGGCCAGAAGCGCGGCGGCCGCCGCCTCCCAATCCTCCTCGCGGCGAACGTCCAGCCGCAGAGCGCGCGCCGCACCGCCGATCGAGGCCGCTACGATCTCGGCACCGGCCAGGTCGATGTCCGTCACCCACACGGTCGCGCCCTCAGCGGCGAAGGCGCGCGCGATACCTTCTCCGATGCCGCGCGCGGCGCCCGTTATCAGCGCGGTCTTGCCGTGCAGCCTCATGCTTCAGCCCCTATCGGACATACTCGTCAGCGGCCGATCAGGTCCGCGCGGCCGCGCCGATCGGACGGACGACATCGTCTTCCGCCTGCGCGGGGGAATCGGGCGCGGTGGCGAGCTTGGTCAGCGGGCGCACCGTCTGTTCCACCATCGGCAGCGGATCGATGGTCTTGCCGGCTGTATCGATCTTCAACGCCTCGAACCGTCGGGCCTGCGTCAGCACCTGGCTCTCCAGCGAGCCGACGAAATCGTTATAGGCGCCGGTCGCCTGATTAAGGTTGCGGCCCAATTTCTGCACATGCTCGCCCATCTTGGCGAGGCGCGCATACAGATCCTTGCCGAGCCGGCCGATCTCCTCCGCCTGCCGCGTCACCGCCTCCTCGCGCCACATGCCGGCCATCACCTTGGCCAACGCCAGCATGTTGATCGTGGACGCGATGATCACGCCGGAGCGGAACGCCTGCTCGATCAGGTCCGGCGCGCGCTCGGCAGCGGCGGACAGGAAATGCTCGCCCGGCACGAACATGATCACGAAATCGGGCGAGAGATCGAACTGGCGCCAATAACCCTTGCGGCCGAGGTCGGCAGCGTAGGTCTTCATCGCATTGGCATGCTGGAGCAGCAACGCCGTGCGGACCGTCTCATCCTCCTCGTCGAACGCCTGTTCGAAATGAACCAGCGGACATTTCACATCCACGACGATGCAGCGCCCGCCGGGCAGATTGATCACGCAATCCGGCCGCAACTGGCGCTCGCCGTCGGTGATCGTCGTCTGGAGCGAGAAATCGACATTCTCGCCCAGCCCGGCGGACTCCAGGATCGTGCGCAACTGTTCCTCGCCCCAGCGGCCGCGATGCTTGGGGCTGGAGCGCAGCACGTTGGTGAGCCGCGCCGTCTCCCGGCGGACCACCTCATTGCCCTGCGCCAACTGCGCCACGGCCTCCTTGAGCCCGCCATAGGAATCGACCCGCGCCTTCTCGATCGCGCCCAGCTTCTCATCATATTGCTTGAGCGTCGTCTCGACGGGCTGGAGCAGAGCCTTCAACTGAGCCTCGCTCTTCTCGCCAGCCTGCGCGAACCGCTGGTCGGCGCGCTCGAGAAACTTCTGCTGGGCGCCTTCCAGCGCCTTGCCGGCCAGTTCCTGAAAGCGCGTATCGATCTGCGCGCCCATCTCCCGGAGTTGCTCGATCTGCGCGGCATGGGCCTGCGCGCGTTCTGCCTCGCCCCGCTGAAACCCGGCTTTTTCGGCCGCCAGCCCACTGGCGCGCGCCTGCTCGGCCGCAAGTGCCGCCTCCAGATCGTCGACGCGCGAGGCGACAGCGCGCACCGCCGCGAGATCGCGCGCTGCCGCATCGCGCTCATCCCGCAACCCGTTCACCATCATCCGCAGCGGCGGCAACTCGGCCGCGCGCTCGTCGGCAGCTATGGCGCGTGCCTCGGCAACCGCCGCGCGCTCCCGGGCCGCAGCCAACGCGCCGGCGCGCAGCAGCCACCCCAGCACCGCCCCCAGCACGAGCGCCGCCAGCGCGATCACGATCCCCATTACCGACATGCACGCCTCATCTGGAACAGAGCGCGAACTTGCCTCTTGGCGCGATCAATTGCAAGCTTGTGCAGGAACGACGCGCCATCCCTGATGTTTGGGGAGGAAGACGCCGTCCAAGGAGAGTGCGAATGTCCGTCCGCAAAATGATCGGCCTTCATCCCAAGGTCGCCGGTCACGTCAACGAGCCGCTGGCGCTCGCCGCCAAGCATGCCATGTACTGCGCGCTCTTCACCACATCCTGTGCGGATGCCTGTTCGGCCGAGCCGATGGATATGTCCCAGTGCATCCGCACCTGCATGGATTGCGCGGACGTGTGCACCGCCGCCGCCAAAGTGGCTACCCGCCAGACCGGGGATGACGATGCGATGGTCCGCGCGATGCTCACCGCCTGCATCGAGGCGTGCATGATCTGCGCGTCCGAATGCGACAAGCACGATCACGAACATTGCACGCTATGCGCGACGATGTGCCGCGAATGCGCGGACGATTGCCGCGAGGCACTGGCGACGTTGCACTAGGATCAAGTGAGTTTGTCGAACCCCGTCCCCGACGGGGCTTCGACAGATCCGAAGGAAAGCGCGCGCCGGCGATTACGCCGCGCGGCGCAGCCTGCGCGCCTTGTCCAGCTTCTTCAGAACCATGTCCCGCTTCAGCTTCGACAGATGATCGATGAAGAGGATGCCTTCCAGGTGGTCCATCTCATGCTGGATCACGGTGGCGAGCATTCCTTCGATCCGCTCATCATGCTGCATGCCGTGTTCGTCCATCCAGCGTGCATGGACAGCGACCGGGCGCTCCACATCGGCATATTGATCCGGCACGGACAGACATCCCTCATTGTAGAGAGAGACGTCTTCGGCGGGCTCGCTCAATTCGGGATTGATGAAGACGCGCGGGCTGCGCACGCGCTCGCCGTCCGGTCCATCCTCCTGCAGATCGATCACCAGCACGCGCTTGGGCACGCCGATCTGGACCGCCGCCAGGCCGATGCCGGGGGCATCGTACATCGTCTCGAACATGTCGGCGATCAGGACGCGCAGATCGTCATCCACCGCCTCGACCGGAGTGGAAATGACGCGCAGACGGGGATCGGGCGCTTCTAAAATCGGGCGGATGGCCATAGCGGTCATTTATGCGCATGCCGGCGCGCCTTCAACCCAGTCGCCTCGATCAGACTGATTGATCGTCTGCCCCGTTTCTGGCCTCCCACAGCGGATCGGATTAGGCCGCACCGGCAACAAGGAGATTATCGATGCTTGATCGGGCCTTTACGTGGATCGCGTCAAAAATCGCCTTCGCCACTGGGCAGCCCGCCGCTTTCGTCATCGCGCTCGCCCTCATCATTCTGTGGGGAACGACCGGCCCGCTCTTCCAATATTCCGATACGTGGCAGCTCGTGGTGAACACCGCGACGACGATCGTCACCTTCCTGATGGTGTTCCTGATCCAGAATTCGCAGAACCGGGATGCGGCGGCGATGCAGGCCAAGCTGGACGAACTGATCCGCGCGATCGACGATGCGCGCGGCGCCTTCATCGGGATCGAACACAAGACGGAACGGGAGATTGAAAAGATCCGGTCGGATCTGGAACAGGAATATCAGGACAGCCAGGAAATCGAGGCGGGCAAGCCGAAGAGCGACAAGTATCTGGATCATCTTATCCGGCGTCGCTGACCGCTCGAGGCGCGGCCCGCCGGAGACCGGCAAGACGGTGGTTGCTTAACCGGGGTCGCTGTCCCTATCTCGCGGGCTCGCAGCAGAGCTTGAAGAGGCCCACGATGACCGCCGTCCATTCCACCCGCATGCTCGTCCTCGGATCGGGGCCGGCGGGGCTTTCCGCCGCAATCTATGGCGCACGGGCCGGCCTCTCCCCGATCGTGGTTCAAGGACTCCAGCCGGGCGGACAGCTGACGATCACCACCGATGTGGAAAATTATCCCGGCTTCAGGGACGTCATCCAGGGGCCTTGGCTCATGGAAGAGATGCAGGCCCAGGCCGAGCATGTCGGCGCGCAGATGATGTGGGACACCATCGTCGAGGTGGATCTCTCGGAACGGCCATTCCGCCTGAAGGGGGACGGGGGCACGACCTATGTGTGCGACACCCTCGTCATCGCGACCGGCGCACAGGCGAAGTGGCTGGGCGCGCCGGGCGAGGCGGAACTGGGCGGCAAGGGCGTCTCCGCCTGCGCGACCTGCGATGGCTTTTTCTATCGCGGCAAGAAGGTGGCGGTGATCGGCGGCGGCAATACCGCCGTGGAGGAGGCGCTGTACCTGACCAACCACAGCCATGACGTGACGCTGATCCACCGCCGCGATTCTCTGCGGGCGGAGAAGATCCTGCAGGAGCGCCTGTTCAAGCATCACGCGATCAGCACACTGTGGAACAAGGAGGTCGCCCGCTTCGTGGAGGGCGAAGGTGCGGCCGGGCTGGTCGCGATCGAACTGCGCGATACGCAGACGGGCGAGATCAGCCAGCTGGAGGTGGATGGCGGCTTCGTCGCGATCGGCCATTCGCCGGCGACGGAGGTGTTCAAGGGCACGGGCCTCGATCTGGATGAAGAGGGTTATATCAACGCCCGCCCGGGAACGAGCCTCACCAACATCCCGGGCGTGTTCGCCTGCGGGGACGTGATGGACAAGGTCTATCGGCAGGCGATCACCGCCGCCGGCACCGGCTGCATGGCGGCGCTGGATGCCGAACGCTTCCTTCAGGCCGCCGACTATCCGGTGCCGGAGGATGCGGTTGCCGGACATCCGGTGGACGTCCTCCACGAAACGGTGGCTGGATAATCGGCCGAAGATGCGATCACGATGGCGGGCCGGCGGGGGTGACGGACTTCCCCGCCCGCCGGCATCGCTCCGAACAGAATTTCACCTCCGCCCAATCCCGCGCCCACTTCTTGCGCCACGCGAAGGGGCGGGCGCAGGTCATGCAGACCTTGGTAGGCAGATGGGGCTTCGCATGAGACATGCCGGCCTCAACGCGCGGGCACATCATCCGGATAGCGGGCCTGGACAAAATAAAGCCCGTCCGACGGCGCATTAAGGCCGAGCGCCGCGCGATCGCGGGCATCGAGCGCCGCCTGCATATCTCTGGGGGTCCACTGCCCCTGCCCCACCATCGCCAGACAGCCGACCATCGATCGTACCTGATGGTGGAGGAAGGAGCGCGCCGCCGCCTCCACCAGCACGGTATCGCCCTCACGCCGCACGGCCAGCCGGTCGAGCGTTTTCACCGGGCTTTGCGCCTGACAATGCGTAGAGCGGAAGGTCGTGAAATCATGGAGGCCGATCAACACCCGCGCCGCCTCATTCATCGCGCCCCCGTCGAGCGGGCGGGCGATCCGCCACGCCCGCCCGGCTTCCAGCGCCAGCGGTGCGCGGCGATTGACGATCCGGTAGAGATACGCCCGCCCGAGGCACGAAAAGCGCGCATGCCAATCCTCGGAAACCGCCTCGCAATCGAGGATTGCCACGGGCTGTGGCTTCAACAGCGCATTGAGCGCCTCCATCAACCGAAAGGGCGTCATCTCCTTCGTGATATCCAGATGCGCGGCCATTGCCGTCGCGTGGACACCGGCGTCGGTGCGCCCGGCGGCGTAGACCGCTACGTCCTCTCCCGTAATCGTCCGCGCGGCGTCCTCGATCGCCTGCTGCACGCTCGGGCCATGCGCCTGCCGCTGCCAGCCCATGAACGGCCGCCCGTCAAATTCCACCGTCAGGCGGAAGCGCGTCACGCCAGCACGGTGCCGGGCGAGATCGAAAAACCGCGCAGCAACTCCTGCACGGACATCTGTGCTCGGCCGGCCCTCTGCACGCGTGCGGGCGCGATGGCGCCGTGCCCGCACGCGATCATAAGCCTGTCGTCCAGCACGGCACCGGGCTGCCCTTGCCCCTGGGCAAGATCGGCCGAAAGGATGCGGATCCGTTCGCCGGCATATTCGAAGAATGCTCCGGGTGCCGGATTGAAGGCGCGGATCTGGCGATCGACCTGCTCGGCGGGGGCGGCGAAATCGATGCGCGCCTCCGCCTTCTCGATCTTGGCGGCATAGGTCGCGCCCTCGGGCTGGGGGCGTGGCGGAAAGGCATCGAAATCGCCCAGCACTTCCACCATCATCGCCGCACCCATCCTGGCCAGCTCCTCGGTCAGCGCGCCGGCCGTTTTGCCTGTCCCCGACGTCGCCCGCATCGCCAGCATCGGCCCGGTATCGAGCCCTTTTTCCATCTGCATGATCGTGATGCCGGTCTTCTCGTCACCCGCCAGGATCGCCCGTTGCACCGGCGCGGCGCCGCGCCAGCGCGGCAGCAGCGAACCGTGCACGTTGAGGCAGCCGAGCTTCGGCGCATCCAGCACCGCCTGCGGGAGGATCAGGCCATAAGCCGCGACGACCGCCACATCCAGATCCAGTGCGGCAAACTCTGCTTGCGCCTGCGCGTCCCGCAGCGAGACGGGGTGGCGCAACTCCAGCCCCAATGCCTCGGCACGGCGCTGCACCGCTCCCGGCTGCGGCGCCTTGCCACGGCCGGCGGGGCGGGGCGGCTGCGTATAAACGGCCGCGATGTCGTGCCCCGCCGTGACGATCGCCTCCAGCGTCGGCACGGCGAAATCGGGCGTTCCCATGAAGGCGATGCGCATGGCCCGGCGCTTAATGCCTCGCGCCCCGCCCGTCATGCTGAACTTGAACGCCCTCTCTAAAGCTTCAACATCTGCCGGGCTTTCTCCAGCGCCGGATCGCGGCCCGCACGGCGATCCGCGAGCGTCGTTCCAACGGGTATGCGGGGCGTGAAGCCAACCCCTTCCAGCCGCCGGCCGCCTCCCGTGCGAATGTCGAACTCGGCAACGGAGACGATGCCGCCATCAGGCAGATCGTAATCGGCCGCGCCCGTCAGCGCGCCTGCGGTTCGCTCGCCGATCGTCAGCCCACGGCCGCTTTCCTCGATCAGCGCGGCCAACGCCTCCGCCCCACTCGCGCTGTTCGGCCCCACCAGTACGGCGAGCGGCCCGAGCCACGATCGCGGCCCGGCATTCCGCGTTTGCTGATCGCTTTCGCGTGCGGCGATACGGCGGACGAGCAATCGGTTCTCCGCAAAGAACTGTCCGGCGACCTTCGCGATCACATCGGCATCCCCGCCGCCATTGTTTCGCAGATCCAGGATCACCGCGCTGGGTGCAGGCCGTTCCGCGATATGATCGGCAAGCCAGCGATCGTCGCCACGTTCGAACCCGTCGAGTGCGAGGAGCAACGCATTGCCCGGCAGTCGTTCGGCGCGGCGGGCAAGAGCCGGTTCTTCATCCTCCGCATCCAGCGATGCGGTATGGCGGCGACCATCCTCGTCCACGAACTCGAAACAGGCATGATCCCCGGCGCGCGGCAAGAAATCGACATCGATCGGCTGCCCGTTCACCGCCGCCACCTCCCAACCGATTCGGACCCCTGCGCGTGCAGCGGGGCCATCCGCCCGCACCGATTGCACACGCCACATCTGCGCATCGTCGGGCAGCATCGTCATGCCGAACCCCGCTTCCGTATCGCCGCGCGAGCGGGCGCGGCCGATGGCGATTTGCTGCGGATCGATCACATAGACGTGGCTGTCGCCCAGCGTATCGAGCATCTCTCCGATCAAGCCGTATACCGTGCGGCGATCCGGCGCGGCGATGACGCGTCGGCGATAGTCGGCACGCAGCGCATCCAGCCGGGCGATGACGGGCTTGTTCCAATAGCGGCGTTCGACGATCGAAACCGCCCGATCGAAGATGCGCCCGTTCAGGTCCGGCCCGTAAACCGGCGCTGCGGCAGCGGGCATAGCCGCGAGCAGCCCGGCGAGAAGCACACCGAGATATTTCTTCATTCGGGCCCGAACGCGCAACGCAGCGTGAGGCTGCGCGGGGCAGCGGAATAGACGATCTGGGCGCAGCGCGAGAGGCGATCGCGCCCGATCATGATCCACGGCTGCGCGCCCTGGGGGCGCTCGCGATGCGCCACGACGATATCGGCCTCCAAATCATCCTCCGGCAGCGCATTGTCACCCCGGAAATCGGCGGTGCGGACGAGCAGATCGGGGAACCGGAAGCCCGCCGCGACTGGCGTCCGCGTAAAGGCGATCGGCCGCGCCGGGCGCGTCACCCCCAGGATGATCGGCAGCGGCCGGGATGCACCGGCAAAATGACCGCCATAGCGCCGAGCGAGGATCGCTCCTGCCGCCGCCGTTCCGCTGGACGTTGCCATGCCGAGCGAGAAACGCAGGCTGAGATCCGGCCCTAGCGCAGGCGCGGGCGCGGAGATGCCGGTATCGTGGCTCAGCAGCAGGGGCAGCACCACCGTGCCGGTATCGGGCGGGGAGGCGGCATTCTGCCAGACGACCATGCCATAAGGCAGCAGATCCGGCCCGATCGTGCCATCCGCACCGGCGGCTGCCACGCGGCCATGTTCGGCGACGAGTACGGGCCGCTTCGTGCCGGCGATCACCAGCCGCGTTTCGGCATTGCGCCCCCACAAGGTGATGCGGCCGACCGAGATGTGACGCCCGGTCGCCCAAGCCAAGGGCAGGCGCGCCGCCGCCTCAGGATTGAGTTCTACCGAGTCCCATTGATCCAGATCGACGCGAAGGCGAAAGGGCTGGCCGCCGAGTTCGACGTCGATCACCGGATCGGCAGCGTCCAGAACGATCCGGTCGAGCAGAGGCTTGGCACGCGACAGGGCTGGCGCGCCGCTGGGCAAGATCAGCCCGATCAGCACGGCCCTGTACGCCGGCCTCCGGCTCAGGCTAGACACGGCTTTCTGGGAAAAAGAGCGAACCGCCTGCATGATCGACAGCGATTTCATCACCGGCTTGCCCAAGGCCGAACTCCACCTCCACATCGAGGGCAGCCTGGAGCCGGAGCAGATGTTCGAATTTGCGCGCCGCAACCGGATCTCCATTTCCTTCGCCGATGTAGAACAACTGCGCGCCGCCTACAGCTTCGGCAACCTCCAGGATTTTCTGGACATCTACTATCAGGGCGCGGACGTGCTCCGCACCGAGGACGATTTCCGCGATCTGGCGCTCGCCTACTTCGTGCGCGCCAATGCCGATGGTGTCGCCCACGCCGAAATCTTCTTCGATCCGCAGACGCATACGGCGCGCGGTATGCCGTTCGGCGTGGTGGCGGACGGGTTACTGGCGGGCATGCAGGAAGCGGAAGCGCGCCTCGGCCTCACCTCCAAGCTGATCCTCTGCTTCCTGCGCCACCTGGACGAGGACGATGCGTTCCGCACCTTCGCAGACGCCGAGCCGTGGCTGGATCGTATCGCCGGGGTCGGCCTCGATTCGTCGGAACTGGGCCATCCGCCGTCCAAGTTCGCGCGCGTCTTCGATGCTGCCGGCAAGGCCGGGCTGAAGCGCGTCGCCCATGCCGGCGAAGAAGGTCCGCCCGCTTATGTGCTCGAGGCGCTCGATCTGCTTCACATCGATCGGCTGGACCATGGCAATCGATCGCTGGAAGATCCCCGGTTGGTCACACGGCTGGCGCGAGAAGGCATCACGCTCACCGTCTGCCCACTCTCCAACCAGAAATTGTGCGTCGTGACGGATATGGGCGCCCATCCGATCGCGGACATGCTGGCGCATGGCCTGCGTCCGACGATCAATTCGGACGATCCGGCCTATTTCGGCGGCTATATCGCTGACAATTATCGGGCGGTGGCGCCCCTGCTGACGCGCGCGCAATTGGCAACGCTGGCGCGCAATTCGTTTCTGGGCTCCTTCCTCGACGATGAGGCCGTCACCCGGCATATCGCCGCGATCGATACGTTCGTGGCGGGGAGCGTGCGGTGAGCGATCCGGTTCTGGTTCCGGTCGCCTACGATCAATTCGTCTCGGACGTACACACGCTGGCGATCGCGATCGAGGCGAGCGGATGGCGGCCCGATCATATCGTCGGCATCGGGCGCGGTGGCCTCGTGCCCGGCGCCTATCTCTCGCATCGCACGGGCATCTCGCTTCTGTCGGTGGATTACAGCGCCGGCGTTCCGGGCTTTTCCCACGAACTGCTGGCGAAGCTGGCGGAAGAAACGCAAAGCGGCACTCGCATCCTGCTGATCGACGACATCAACGATTCGGGAAAGACGATCCTGAGCCTGCGGGAAGCGCTGCTGGGCGCGGGCGGCGATCCGGCCTGCCTGCGCGTGGCCGTGCTGATCGACAATATCCGCTCGGTCGCGCAGGTGGATTATCGCGCGCGCACCATCGACCGCGCCGACGACAAGAGCTGGTTCATTTTCCCCTGGGAGGCCATGGCCCCGCGTGAAACGCTCATCAGCGAGGCCGAGGAGGTGCCGGAGCGGCTCGCTTGATCTCCCGAATGCCTTTGCCATGAAATGAATGGCGCAGGCGCGGAATGGATGGGCTAAAGGGGGAACATGGCCGCCCAAGCCGCCCCGATTTGTCCTGCCGACGACGCCCTGACCGCCGACGATCCACCGCGCAAGATCATCCATGTCGACATGGATGCCTTCTACGCCTCGGTCGAGCAGCGGGACGATCCCGCGCTGTGGGGAAAACCCGTTGCGGTCGGCGGATCGCGGGAGCGCGGGGTGGTGGCCGCCGCAAGCTACGAGGCGCGCGTCTTCGGTGTGCGATCGGCGATGGCGTCGGCCACCGCCCGCCGCAAATGCCCGGACCTGATTTTCGTGAAGCCCCGTTTCGACGTCTATACGGAGGTGTCGCGGCAGATCCGCGCCATCTTCGCCGAGCATACCGATGCGATCGAGCCGCTGTCGCTGGACGAGGCCTATCTGGACGTCAGCGGTGTCGCCTCGGCGCGCGACGTGGCCGAATCGATCCGCGCCCGGATCAAGGCGGAGACCGGCCTCACCGCATCCGCCGGCGTTTCGTACAACAAGTTCATCGCAAAGCTGGCGTCCGATCAGAACAAGCCGGACGGCATCTGCGTGATCCCGCCGCATCGGGGTGCCGCGTTCGTGCAGGCGCTGGCCGTCAAGCGCTTCCATGGTGTCGGCCCACGGACGGCGGAGAAGATGGCCCGGCTCGGCATCGAGACCGGCGCCGATCTCGCCGCGCAAAGCCTGTCCTTTCTAGAGGCGCATTTCGGAAGTTTCGCGGGCTATCTCTACTGGGCGGCACGTGGGCGGGACGACCGCCCCGTGCGGGCAAACCGAATCCGCAAGTCGGTCGGCGCCGAGCGCACCTTCTTCGAGGACAAGCATGGCGAGGATGCGCTGATCGAGGCGCTGGGGCCGGTGCTGGATGCGCTGATGGAGCGCGTCGGCCGATCCGGCGCGGCGGGGCGGACCGTCACCCTGAAAGTGAAGTTCTCCGATTTTCGCCAGATCACCCGCGCGAAAAGCTTCGCTTCGCCGGTCGCGGACCGGGCGATGATCCAGGAGACAGGTGTGGCCTTGTTGCGCGCCTTGTTACCGATGCCGTTGGGGGTGCGGTTGCTGGGTGTGGCCCTCTCCTCGCTGGCCGAGGACGATGACGCGGATCGCGCCGAGCAATTGGGGCTCGGCCTTTAGCGCGCCATCACGCGGTACGGCGCGATGGCCACCGCGTCACGCCGCCGGCATGGAGCGCCCACCAGATGATGAGCGGCTGCGCGAGCAGGCGGGGCACATGGTACCAGAGCCCCAGGCCCGTTCCCGACCCTAGATCGTTGATCGCATGCTGGACGTTGGCCGGCCAGACGCAAAGCGCGTACAAGGCCAGCATGAGCCCCGCGAGCCAGCGCGTGCGCGGGATCGCCAGCCCGATCGCACCGGCAATCTCGCAGACGCCGGTCGCGACGACCACTTCGCGGGGCATCGGCACCCAGTGCGGAACGATCGGCAGGAAAACAGCCGGGCGCGAGACGTGAACGACGCCGACATAGAAATAAGCGGCGGTCAGCAGCCAGCGACCGATCGCCGCGCCGCGATCACGCATCGTGGAAGACGGTGGAGAGAAGACGATCGGCGGCAGCGAGGCCAGTCTCATAGGCGCCGTGGGCGGTGGAGAAATCATGGGCGGAACAGGCTTCTCCCGCCAGCAGGATGCGATCGTCTACCGGGCGGGCGAGATCGGCGCGCGCGTCGGCGTGTCCCGGCAAAGCATGGCTGTACGATCCACGGATCGTGTCGCAGCCGGCCCAGGCCGATCCGCACAGGAATTTCAGCTTTCGGGCGAAATCGCCACCGAGCAGGGCTGCCAGTTCCTCACGCGCAAACGCTTCGGCCGCGCCATCGCCTTCCCTCTCCAGCGCCCGCGCCGCTGCCCCGCCAAGGAAGACCTCGATCATGGGCTTTCCGAACGGGCGGAGATAATAGCTGCCGGTCGCCGCCCGGCGGGGGCTGCCGAGAAGATGGCCATCGGCGGGCAGCTCATTGGGTTCGGGTGTGCGGAAGAACAGCTTGTCGGCAAGGCCGAGCGGCAGGCATGATGCGGCGTGGCAGGCATCGTCGAAGGCGGCGGGCAGACGCACCATTCCGCTCGCCAGAACGTCGGTCGAGATGGTCACGATCGCGGCCCGCGCATCGATCTCGCCTTTGTCGGCAGTCAGGCGGACCCCGTCGCCACGATGGGCAATTGCCGTCACTCGGGTTTGCAACGACCGGGCGATGCTGCCGGCGGCGGCCTCGATCAGGGTGCCATATCCGGTCCTCAGTCGCCAGTTGGTCTCGGTCGCGCTGTCGTCATACGCCAGATAGTCGGCAATCGAGAGATCGTTCAGTTGCGCGCCGTTGATGTAGCTGGAGAGCGCTTCGATATATCTGGCCCAGGGCGAAGCGGGATCCAGCGCGTCGCTCGCACGATCGCTTGGCACGGTTCGGCGGATCGCGTCGTTCCAAGCCGCAAACGCCTGCCCCGCGTCATGCTGCTCCTGCGCGCTGAAACCCAGATTGCGCCATTGATCGTGCCATGCGGTCGGCGTGCGATCGATCGCATGGTCCATAGCCTCCGCCACGTTTACCCATGGATTGCGCTCGGCCGAATGCAGCCAACCGCAGCCGAGATCCAGCGCCATGCCGTCGATGCGGACGGTATGCGCGCGTCCGCCGATGCGGGGCAGCGCATCGATCAGCACGACGGACAAGCCGCGATCCACCAGCCGGCGCGCTGCGGCGACGCCGGCGGCGCCGGCCCCGACCACGGCGATGTCGATACTGCTCATGCGTTCGTCATGTACGCGTAACCCGCGGACAGCCACGCCCTGAGTTGGACGAGTGGCTCGGCCTGCCGCATGGGCCGCGCTGTGATGGATCGATTTTCCCGGTCATGCTTTGGCAAACGAAGGAAGATTCAAAACGTGGCAACGAATTTCAAATGGTTGATGGCGGCGGCGATCGTGGTCGCCGCGCCGGCAATGGCGGCGACGCCGCGCGAGATGCTCATTCAGGCGGCGTTTCAGGCTACGGACAAGGCTCAGGCGTTGGCGCTCGTCAATCAGGCGATCGAGCAGGCCGAAGCGGGTCTTCGCGCCAATCCGCGCGATAAGGAAGCGTTTTTCCAGCACGCAATGGGCATCGGCTACCGGGCCAAGCTCACGCGCAAGCCGGCCGACGCCAAGGCGTCGCGCAAGATGTTCGAACAGTTCGTGGCGCAATATCCGCGTGATCCGGAAGCGCAGATCGCCATCGGCGGCTGGCATCTGGATGCGATCGCGGACGGCTTCCTTGCCACGACCGTCTTGGGCGCAAAGAAGGACATCGGTGTCGCTGGCGTCGACAAGGCGACGCAGCTTGGCGGTGACCGGGCCTTCTTCAAAGGCTTTGCGGCGATGATGCACATTCGCCTCGACCCGAAGAACGTTGGGGTGGCCCGCACGCTGGCCGAACAGGCTTCCCGCGGCTCCACGCTTACGCCGCTGGACCGGATCGGCAAGCGCGATGCGGACGCTCTGCTGATCCCACTCCGCTCCGGTGACGGCAAAGCTGCCGCGCAGCTGGCGCGAAAGCTGCTGCCCTTCGGCCGGCTGGCGGACTGAGCGGCATTGCCGCCCAGCCCGAAGATAATTGCCACCGGGCCACCCCGGCAGCACGCGGTCATTCGCCTTCGCTGGGCCCGGTCTCGTCATCCGCCTCTACGGACGGCAGGAACAGCCCTTCATTATCGTCATCGTTCGATTCGCCTGCATAGGCCGAATTGTCGATGCGGCCGCTGCTCACCATCTGGCGCATATGGTCCACGATGTCCTGAACATCGTCTCCTTCCCCGCCCGTGGGCACCTTCTCGGTATCGTCCAGACCGAACTGGTCGGATGAACCGCTCAGCGCTTCGTCGGCAAGGGTTTGGGCCTGATCCTGCTCGTCGTCCTGTTCCGAATTGTGAAGCTCCGGTGCGAGCGCCTCGGTCTGCTGATTCTCGCCCGCAACGTCGTCTGGATTATCGGCCATCGGAATCTCTCCTTCGGAATCGTAACAGATCGCTAGGGGTGCGGTTCCGGGGCTTTCCGTGGGGAGTGGGAAAGAAGCCCGCCCCCTCGCAAAATCACGCATGATCGCCTATGTGGCGCGCTCCCCATGGCAACGATACTTCCAGAGCGCCCGAAAGTGGGCATGGTTTCGCTCGGCTGTCCGAAGAACCTCGTCGATAGCGAGCGGATCCTGACCAAGCTGCGCGCCGATGGCTACGCCATGTCCCCCGATTATGCGGATGCGGACATCGTGCTCGTCAACACGTGCGGCTTCCTGGACAGCGCCAAGGAGGAAAGCCTCGAAGCCATCGGCGAGGCGATCGCCGAAAATGGCCGCGTCATCGTCACCGGTTGTATGGGCAAGGAGGCGGATACGATCCGCGCCCGCTTCCCGGCTGTGCTCGCAGTCACCGGCGCCCATCAATATGAACAGGTAATCGGCGCCGTTCACGAAGCCGCGCCGATCGCGCCGTCCGCCTATCTGGATCTCGTCCCCGAACGCGATCTGAAGCTGACGCCGAAACACTATAGCTATCTGAAGATCTCGGAAGGCTGCAATCACCGCTGCAGCTTCTGCATCATCCCGGCGCTGCGCGGCGATCTTGTCAGCCGCCGGCCGGACGCGATCCTGCGCGAGGCGGAAAAGCTGGTGGCAGCGGGCACGCGCGAACTGCTCGTCATCAGCCAGGATACGTCCGCTTACGGGCTGGACCTGCGCCATGCCACCTACCCGCTGAAGCGCGGCGGAGAGATACGGTCAGACATGACCGATCTCGCGCGGCACCTGGGGCAGCTCGGCGCGTGGGTGCGGTTGCACTACGTCTACCCCTATCCGCACGTCGATCGGGTTATCCCGCTCATGGCCGAAGGGCTGGTGGTGCCGTATCTGGACATTCCGTTCCAGCATGCCGCGCCATCGGTGCTGAAGGCAATGAAGCGCCCGGCCAACGAAGCCAAGGTGCTGGAGCGGATCGGGCGCTGGCGGGATATCTGTCCAGACATCGCGATCCGATCGACCTTCGTCGTCGGCTTCCCCGGCGAAACCGAAGCGGATTTCGATTATCTGCTTCAGTGGCTGGAGGAAGCACGGCTCGATCGCGTCGGCGCCTTCCGGTTCGAGCCGGTCGAGGGTGCCGCTGCCAACAATCTGCCCGATCATGTGCCGGAAGCGGTGAAGGAGGAGCGCTATGCGCGCCTGATGGAGCTGACCGCCCGCATCTCCACCGAGAAGCTGGAGGCGAAGGTCGGGCGCACCCTGCCGGTCATCATCGACGAAGTCGGCGGCGAAGGCGCGACCGGACGCTCACAGGCGGATGCTCCGGAGATAGACGGGCAGGTTCACCTGCGCGATGCAGGACATCTGACGCAGGGCGACATCGTCCATGTCGAGATCGAGGATGCCGACGAGCATGATCTGTTCGGCGTTCCGGTTACGGCTTAGGCCCACCAGCCCGCACCCGACTCACATCGTCATCCCCGCGAAGGCGGGGATCCATATGCCTCCCCGTTGGGGAGTTACGGCTGACGTCACGTCATGGATTCCCGCCTTCGCGGGAATGACGGAGGAGACCAAACCGCTCACTGCTCGCAAGGGAAAAAGAAAAAGGCCGCCCGGATCGCTCCGGACGGCCTTTTTTGTGTCAGGTCAGCGAAGAGCCTCAGCCCTCGGCTGGCTCCTCGGCATCCGGACGGACATCGGCGGTGGCACCGGGTTCCGCGTTCGGATCGTAATCCTCGACGAAGCCGGCTTCATCGCGCTCGAACATCTGTGCCATGACATCCACGCCCTGCGCCTGCATCTCGGCCTCTTCCGGCGAGCGTGCGACGTTGACCTTGATCGACACGGTCACTTCCGGGTGCAGCACGATCTTCACCGTGTTGAGCCCGATCGCCTTGATCGGCTTGTCGAGGACGATCTGGTTCTTGAGAACCTTGGCGCCATCTTCGGCGAGGAGATCGGCCAGATCGCGGGCCGAAACCGAACCATAAAGCTGGCCGGTGTTCGATGCCTGACGGATCAGGGTGAGGGTCTTGCCGTCGATATCCTTCGAAGCCGTCTCGGCCTCGCTACGACGGGTGGCGTTCTCGGCAACGATCGTCGCCTTGTTCGCCTCGAAGACCTTCTTGTTCGCTTCGTTGGCGCGAAGCGCCTTCTTGCGAGGCAGGAGGAAATTGCGTGCGAAGCCGTTCTTCACGGTGACGACGTCACCGATCTGGCCGAGCTTCTCAACGCGCTCTAGCAGGATCACGTCCATGAGCGGTGCTCCTTACTTAACGAGGTAGGGCAGCAGGCCGAGATGGCGGGCGCGCTTGATCGCCTGGGCCAGCTCGCGCTGCTTCTTGGCGGATACCGCCGTGATACGGGAAGGTACGATCTTGCCGCGCTCGGACACGAAGCCCTGCAGCAGACGAACGTCCTTATAGTCGATCCGGGGCGCGTCCTTCGCGGAGAAGGGGCAGCTCTTGCGACGGCGGAAAAAGGCACGGGCCATAGTCTGTTCCTTTCCTTACGCCGCGTCGCGGTCGTCACGGCGAGGACGATCCTCGCGCGGGCCACGGTCTTCGCGGGGACCACGATCGCCACGGTCGCCGCGATCACCACGGTCGCCGCGCGCACGATCACGATCGCTCCGGCGCATCATTGCCGACGGACCCTGCTCCAGCGCATCGACGCGGACGGTCATGAAGCGGATGACGTCTTCGTTGATGCCCAGCTGACGCTCGATCTCGGCGACGACGCCGGTCGGTGCATCGATGTCGAGCATCACGTAATGCGCCTTGCGGTTCTTAGCGATCCGATAGGCGATGCTGCGGAGGCCCCAGTTCTCGGTCTTTACGACCTTGCCTTGGCCATCCGTCACGATCTTGGCGACCATTTCGGCCAATGCGTCCACTTGCGCCTGTGCCAGATCCTGGCGCGCAAGGAACACGTGCTCGTACAGAGCCATGTTTCATATCTCCATGCCGATCGCTGACGCCGCCCCATGCGGACGCCCCTCCGGCCTGTCGTTCAAATAAAACCGGGCGAGAAGCGGAAAGCTTGTCGCCCGGATTTGGGGCCTATGGCGGAAAAGGCGTTCCAAGACAAGGCCGCGCCTGAAGGCCCGCCGCGCACGGCGCACCCGGATATTTCATTTTGTTGCCGGCCGGCCGAACCCGCAACCTCATACGTATCTGGGGCGACCGCGCCATCCCATGCGGGTTTCAGGGAGCATATCATGTCGAAGATCATCCTCGCCGCCGCCGCCCTTCTGGCGACCGCGAGCCCCGCGCTCGCCCAGTCCGCCGACGAATCGAGCTGGACCGGCTTCTATGCGGGCGGCCGCGCCGGCTACAGTTTCCAGCCCGGTGACGGGGACGAGCAGATCAAGTTCGACAATAATCTGGACGGCAATTTCGGCGATACCGTTCGCACCACCACCGGCGCCAACGCCTTCTCGCCCGGCTTCTGCGGCGGCGCGGCGCGCGCGGCGACTCCGGGGGCGGGCTGCGCCAAGGACAAGGACAGCCTCGAATTCGCGCTGCATGCCGGCTATGATTTCGATCTCGGCAACGTGGTAATCGGTGGCTTGGCCGAAGTCGGCATGGGCTATGCCGAAGACAGCGTTACAGCCTTCTCCACCACCCCCGCCAACTACACCTGGACGCGCCGGATGGCGGAAAATTATGGCCTGCGCGCCCGCGCCGGCTACGCTTTCGGGGCCGAGCGCAACACGCTCGTCTACGGCACCGGCGGCGTCGTCTGGGCCAAGATGGACAACAGCTTCCGTTCGTCCAACCGCGCCAACGCCTATCAGGATCTGTCCGACGACAAGGTCATGGGCTGGCGGGCCGGCGCCGGCGTCGAACAGCGCGTCCACAAGCATCTGTCGATCGGCCTGCAATATCTCCACACCAGCCTGAAGGACAATGGCGCGCGCCTGCGCGTATCGCGCGGGGTTCAGCCGGTGACCAACCCGTTCATCCTGGTGAACGCCACCGGCACGGATTTCGCCCGCACGCACCGCCGCTTCGTGACCGACAATATCAGCGCCACGGCGAACTTCCGCTTCTGAGCCTGATGCGGGCCCGCCGCGCGCAACGCTTGCGCCGGCCGGCCCGCTTTCCTAACCGGGCCTCCGCTGAAGGAGCCCGAACATGCGCGCATTCGTTTTCCCCGGACAGGGCAGCCAGGCCGTGGGCATGGGCGTCGATCTCGCCGCCGCGTCCATCGCCGCCCGCGCCGTCTTTCAGGAAGTGGACGATGCGCTGGGCCAGCATCTGTCGCGGCTGATGGCCGAGGGACCGGCGGACGATCTTACCCTGACCGAAAACGCCCAGCCGGCGATCATGGCCAACGCCATCGCCACGTTGCGCGTGCTGGAACAGGACGGCGGCATCGCCCTTTCCGCGAAGGCCGATTTCGTCGCGGGGCACAGCCTTGGCGAATATAGCGCGCTTTGCGCGGCAGGCGCGTTCGATCTGGCGACCACCGCGCGCCTGCTGAAGCTGCGCGGGCAGGCGATGCAGGCCGCCGTGCCCGTTGGCGAAGGCGCGATGGCGGCGTTGCTGGGCGCTGATTATGCTCTGGCTGAAGCGATCTGCGCGGAGGCGGCGCAGGGCGAAATCTGTCAGGCCGCGAACGACAATGGCGGAGGCCAAGTCGTTATTTCGGGACACAAAGCGGCGGTCGAGCGGGCAATGGCGCTTTCCAAGGAAAAAGGCGTGAAGCGCGCCCTTCCTCTCCCCGTTTCGGCCCCCTTCCATTGTGCGCTGATGCAGCCGGCTGCCGATGCGATGGCGGAGGCGCTCGCGGCCGCGCCGATTCGCCCGCCGCTGGTCCCGGTCTATGCCAACGTGACGGCCGCCCCGGCCGCCGATCCCGATCTGATCCGCGAACTGCTCGTCCAGCAAGTCACCGGCACGGTCCGCTGGCGCGAAAGCGTCGAGACGATGTGGGCGGCGGGCGTGACCGATTATGTGGAGTTCGGGGCGAAAGTGCTCGGCCCCATGATCAAGCGCATCGCGCCGGACGCGACCGTGACGAGCGTGATCACGATGGCGGATATAGAGGCATTGGCGGCGCGCCTCTGAGCGCCTGACATGACGGAGACTGCAATGTTCGATCTGACAGGCATGACGGCGCTCGTGACCGGCGCTTCAGGAGGGATTGGCTCGGCAATCGCCAAGACGCTGGCCGCGCAAGGCGCCAGGGTCGCGCTTTCGGGTACGCGTGCCGAAGCGCTGGAGAAGGTTGCGCAGGAAATTGGCGGAGGCGCGGTGGTGACGCCCTGCAATCTTGGCGACGCGGCATCGGTGGAGGCCCTGATCCCCTCCGCAGTCGAGGCGCTGGGCGGCAAGATCGACATCCTCGTCAACAATGCCGGCATCACGCGCGACAATCTCGTCATGCGGATGAAGGATGACGAGTGGGATCAGGTGATCTCGGTCAATCTGGAAGCCGCCTTCCGGCTGATCCGCGCGGCCGCGCGCCCGATGATGAAGGCGCGCTTCGGCCGGATCGTCACCATCACCTCCGTCGTGGGCACCACCGGCAATCCCGGGCAGGCCAATTACGCCGCATCGAAGGGCGGGCTGACGGCCATGTCCAAGGCGCTGGCGCAGGAACTGGCGACTCGCGGCATCACGGTGAATTGCGTCGCGCCCGGCTTCATCGCCAGCGCCATGACCAATGCGCTCAACGAAGCGCAGAAGGGCGCGATCCTAGGCCGCATTCCGGCGGGTGCGCTCGGCGAGGGCGCCGATGTTGCCGCCGCCGTCGCCTATCTGGCCAGCCGGGAGGCCGGCTACGTCACCGGCCAGACGATTCACGTCAACGGCGGAATGGCGATGATCTGACCCTCCCGACCGGCTCCTAAACGTCGTTTCGGACCCGTCCGGCCGATCGGCTTGATCCACGTCAACACCGTCAGGCTTGCAGCCTCCATTCGGCGCGGCTAGGGCGGCGCGCAACAAGATCCTAAGGAAGGCAGTGCCCCATGAGCGAGACCGCCGAGCGCGTTAAGAAGATCGTCGTCGAACATCTCGGCGTAGAGGCCGAGAAGGTGACCGAGGAAGCCAGCTTCATCGACGATCTCGGTGCCGACAGCCTCGATATCGTCGAGCTGGTCATGGCTTTCGAAGAAGAATTCGGCGTCGAGATTCCGGACGATGCCGCCGAGAAGATCACGACCGTCAAGGACGCGATCAGCTACATCGATTCCAACAAGGGCTGAAGCCCGGCATCCGTTCGCCCTGAGCTTGTCGAAGGGCTGCCCTTCTTCAGTGAAGACCGAGCGGGGCAGCGGGGCACCCATCGAAGCGATCCTTTGATGGGGCCAGTACAGGCTCAGCCCGGACGGGCTGGGCCTGTTTTGCGTT
>Ga0247730_1000386_pt1 | contig 34851 bp, 31 predicted proteins | sample UWRJL073202C2_FD_180959 | JGI IMG/M metagenome (GOLD analysis project Ga0247730, IMG submission 180959) | Plant litter microbial communities from Arlington Agricultural Research Station in Wisconsin, United States - UWRJ-L073-202C-2 | ecosystem: Environmental > Terrestrial > Plant litter >... | reverse complement strand
TGCCTTGCCGCGCCCCTGATGCGTGAAGACGGTAGTGAACAGGCTCTCGCCCGTCACCAGCCGCTTTCCCGCACCCAGCAGCTTGCCCATGAAGCCGCTACCCTGTCCGCCGCTGCCGTCACCGAAGACGGTGGTCATTTCGATGCTCGCGTCTTTCCAGACGAAGGCACCCGCCTCCGCAACAGCGCTTTCGCCCGGATCCAGCTCGATTTCGACGAACTGGAGTTCCTGGCCCTTGATCTCGAAGTCAATATCGTCGGAGACGCTGGCGTTGCGGTGGTGCGACCATGGACTGGGGCCGGGCATGATGGTTCCTCTTTCAGCTCGGCCACTATTCTAGCGGCAGTGTATCACCTCGCCAATACAGACCAAGCCCGGCTCGCCCGAAGAACATGACCGCCTGCCGCTATGCTTTCTTAGTGGCGATCCAGTCGTCGATCTTCTTCTCCAGCACCGGCAACGGCAGCGCCCCGGTCATCAGCACCTGCGCGTGGAACTCGCGTGGATCGAACTTCGCGCCCAGTTCGGCCATCGCCCTCGCCTTCAGCCGCGAAATGGTGAGCTGCCCCATCTTGTACGAGAGCGCCTGCCCCGGAATGGCGATGTAACGCTCCACTTCGGACGTGGCGTCGGTGACCGCCTCCGGTGAATTGTCGAGCATGTACTGGATCGATTTTTCGCGATCCCAGCCATACGCATGGATGCCGCTGTCCACGACCAGACGCATCGCCCGCAGCATCTCGTCATTGAGGCCGCCCAGCCGCTGCCAGGGATCGCTCTCCATGCCGAGTTCGCGCCACAGCTGCTCCGCATACAGCGCCCAGCCTTCGATGAAGGCGGTGTTGCCGCCATAGCGCATGAAGTTCGGGAGCGCGGCATTCTCCTGCGCCAGGCTGATCTGGAAGTGATGGCCCGGCTCCGCTTCGTGCAGGAACAGCGTCTCCATCTCCCACATGTAGCGGGAGGGCAGATCATAGCCGTTGTAGAAGAACACGCCGGGCCGCGTGCCGTCCGCCGTGCCGCGCATATACTCGCCCCCGGCCGCATTCTTTTCCTTGAACGCAGGGGTCGCCCGAATGTCGAGCGGCGCCTTGGGCAGGATCGAAAACTGCTCCGGGATGCGCTCATCGACGCGCTTGCGGATCGCCAGGAACCCGTTCCGCAACTGTGCCACGCTGGTGGGCTGGAAGCGCTTGTCGGTGCGCATGTACGTGAAGAGTTCAGCGAGCGTACCCTTGAACCCCGCCGCGCGGGCCGCCGTCTCCATTTCGCCCCGAATCCGGGCGACTTCGCCAAGCCCGATCCGGTGTACGTCCGCCGCCGTAAGCGGCAACGTGGTGCTCTGCTGGATTAGATAGGCATACACCTTGTCCCCGCCCTTCATCGCGGAGAGACCGACGCCTTCGCGGGCCACCGGCAGATATTCGTTGCGTAGGAAATCGCGCAGCCGAACGAGCGCCGGCAACATGCTCTCGCGGATCAGCGCGATTTGTGCGGCCTTGATCCGCGCCTTGTCGGCGGGCGCGATCGTCGCGGGCATCGTGCCGAGTGGATCGGCATAGATGGAGCCTTCCACCCCCTTGCCGATTTGCAGGTCGAGCTGCGCGATCATGTTGCGCGTCGTGAGCTTCGATTCGACGATGCCGAGCTTCATGCCCTGCCGAAAACGCCCGACGATGCGATCGATCGCGCCGGCGAACTCCCTGTCGCGCTTCAGGTTGTTCTCATAATCGGCCAGCGTCCGGAACGGCGCCGCACCCTGCCCGGAGGAAAGCTCGGCATATTCCAGATGAAAGCCGGAGAAGTGATTGATCGGCCGGACGGCGAAGGAGGTCCGCAAGTCAGCATCCCGGCATTGCCGCAGATCGACCGTGAGGTTCGCGTCGAACACGTCATAGGCGATGCGATCGACCGGGCTCAGCCCCGCACGATCGATCGCATGAAGATCCTTCGCGTCCTTCTCGCTCGCAGCGCACTCGGCCGCATCATGCGCGTCGGTGAAGGGATCGCCGATGCTGGCTGCGTAGCGGAGATCGCCGCGGTAGAGCGCGGAAAGAGGATTGCGGCGGAGGCTCGCTTCGTCGCTGTCCGCGAAGAGCGCGCTCAGCTTGGCGTCTTCGCGCCCGGCTTGGGGTGAAGCGGCGTTGATAGGGACAGCGGCCAGCAGGGACGTCGAAAGCAGCAGAACGAAAGCGCGCAAATCACTCTCCGGATCGGGACGCGGCTTCGTGCCGCGATCTCAAACCCTTGCATCTTTATAAGCCCGGAAGGAAGGCGCCTTCAGGCGAAGAGATTGACCACCTCGGCATCGCTGGCAACGGCATCCAGAAGCAGCGAACGATGGCAGCCGGCCGGCTCCCGTTCGTAGCAAAGCAGCGCGCTCGGCTTCTCGATCGCGAGATCGCGCATGATCGCCGCCTGGGCGATGGCTTCGGGCAATTCCAGCTGCCCCGCATAGATGCGCTCCAGATCGGCATGCCGGCCCTTGCGCGCCGCTTCCCGCCCCTCGGCGGGCGTGCCGAGCGCCCGCAGATGGACATAGTCGATGCCCTCTTCCGCCAGACCGCCCGCCAGCGCCGTCTTCGAAAAGCCGGGCCGCCGGGACAAGGGCAGCGCCCGCACGTCGATCACGCGCCGGACACCGGCCGCCTGGAGCGCGGCGATCAGATCCGGCTGCGTCGTCTTTTCATAGCCTATGGTGAAGATCTTCATCGATACGATATGGGGATCCGCCGCTATTTTTCAGCGATCCGCTTCGCCGCCTCGATCAGTTCCACCGGCAACATCGCGATGATCGTGCTATTATGCTCCGTGCCGATATCGGTGAGCGCCTGCAGGCGGCGCATCTCCATGCCGCCGGGTGTGCCACCGACGACCGCCGCCGCTTCGGCCAGGGTCTGCGCGGCATCGCGCTCACCCTCGGCCTTGATGATGCGGGCGCGCTTCTCACGGATCGCTTCCGCCTCGCGGCCGATCGCGCGCTGCATCTGCTCGGGAATGTCCATGTCCTTCATCTCGATCGAATCGACGACCACGCCCCAGTGATCGCAGGCCTTGGCCATCATCTCCTGCAGGCGCTGATTGATGAGCATGCGATCCTTCAGCATCCCATCCAGGTCGGATTGGCCGATCACGTCCCGCATGGCTGTCTCGGCCGCCTGGATCACCGCGCCTTGCCAGTTCTGCACGGTGGTGACGACGCGGGTGCTATCCTTGGCGCGGAACCAGAGGACGGCGTTGACCTTCACCGGCACGCCATCGCGCGTCACTGTCTCCTGGGTATCCAGCACGCTGGTGATGGTGCGTAGATCCACCTTCTGCACGCGGTCCACCCACGGGATCAGCCAGTACCAGCCCGGCCCCTTCGCCTCACCGAGCCGGCCAAGCCGGAACAGCACGGCGCGCTCATATTCCTGATTGATGCCGAAGGACTTCAGCAGGGTCGGCAGCGCGACCGCGAGGAGGAAGACGATGATTCCGATGCCGACGCTGAACATGGCGATCTCCCCGGGGTTTGGCTTGGCGCCGATCCTGTCCTAGGCGCGCTGATGATGACGCACCAGATTCATATCGTCGGCGGCGGGCTCGCCGGATCCGAAGCCGCTTGGCAGCTAGCGGAGGCAGGCTTCCGCGTTCGCTTGTCCGAAATGCGGGGCGTGGAAGCCACCCCCGCCCATCACACGGATTCGCTGGCCGAATTGGTCTGCTCCAATAGTTTCCGATCGGACGATGCCGCGAACAATGCCGTCGGGCTGCTGCATGCCGAGATGCGGGCGCTGGGATCCATCATTCTGAAGACGGCGGATGCGCATCGCGTACCGGCAGGCTCGGCGCTGGCAGTGGATCGCGACGGCTTTGCAGAGGGCGTCACCGCCGCGATCGAAGCGCACCCGAATATCGATCTGGTGCGGGAGCGTGTGGATGCGCTGCCGGAAGGCCCTGCCATTTTGGCGACCGGCCCGCTCACCGCCGCGCCTCTGGCCGAGGCGATCCGCTCCCAGACGGGGGAAGACGCCCTCGCCTTCTTCGATGCGATCGCCCCGATCGTGCATCGCGAGAGCATCGATATGGAGACGGCCTGGTTCCAGTCGCGCTGGAACAAGGGGGATGGGCACGATTACATCAATTGCCCGATGAACAAGGACGAATATCTCGCCTTCCACGCCGCCTTGCTGGCCGGAGAGAAAGGCGAATTTCGGGAATGGGAAAAGAACACGCCCTATTTCGAGGGTTGCATGCCGATCGAGGTGATGGCGGATCGCGGGGTCGATACGCTGCGTTACGGGCCGATGAAGCCCGTCGGGCTCGATGATCCGCGTACCGGCCGCTGGCCATATGCGGTCGTGCAGCTACGGCAGGATAACGCGCTCGGCACGCTGTGGAACATCGTCGGCTTCCAGACCAAGCTGAAACATGCCGAGCAGGTTCGCATCTTCCGGATGATCCCCGGCCTGCAAAATGCCGAGTTCGCCCGGCTGGGTGGGCTCCACCGCAATACCTTCATCCAGAGCCCCAAGCTGCTGGACCGGACGCTGCGGCTGCGTGGTCGGCCGAACATCCGCTTCGCCGGGCAGATCACCGGCTGCGAAGGCTATGTCGAGAGCGCGGCAATCGGCCTGTTGGCGGGCCGCTTCGCCGCCGCCGAATTGTCCGGCGCCGAACTCGCATCCCCTCCCGCGGAAACGGCGCTGGGCGCGCTGATCGGGCATGTTACCGGCGGCGCCGAGGTGGAGACCTTCCAGCCGATGAACGTCAATTTCGGCCTGTTCCCGCCTCTCGCCGGCAAGACGCGCAAGACCGAGCGCAAGGCTCTGATCACGGCGCGAGCCCGCGATGCGCTGGCCGGGTGGATGGCGGCGTGAGCGTCATCATCCCGTAACTTTAGCGCGCCAAGGAACCACATGATCCGCCCCCTCCTCGCCCTCGCCGCCCTGCTCGCGCCTGCCGTCGCGAGCGCCGCGCCACCGCCTCGCCCGAAACTGATCGTGATGATCGCGGTCGATCAATTTTCGGCGGAGTTGTGGGAGCGATATCGGGGCAGCTTTACCGGTGGACTGAAGCGGCTGGATGACGGTGTCACCTTCGCACGCGGCTATCAAAGTCATTCTGGGACGGAGACCTGCCCCGGCCATTCCACGATGCTGACCGGCCGTCATCCCGCCGGGACGGGCATCGTCGCCAACGACTGGATCGATCGCGCGACCGGCAAGAGCGTCTATTGCGTCTCCGTCCCCGGCCAGCCCGATGCGAAGGCACGCGGGCCGCAGAACCTGCGCGCCGAAACGCTGGGTGATTGGATGAAGACGGCCAACCCGGCCAATCGCGTCGTCACGATCTCCGGCAAGGATCGCGCCGCGATCATGCTCGCCGGCCATAAGGCCGATGCCGTCTACTGGTGGAATGACGGCGAGGGCTTCGTCACCTCGCCTTTCGCCGGGCCTGCAACTCCTGCGGTGACGGAACCCGCAGCCCGCTTCGACGCCGAGACGTTCGCGCGCTGGCGGGCCACGCCGCCCGCGCTCTGGCCATCGACGGCACCGGCATCCTGCACCGCACTCGCCAAACCCCATCTGTTCGGCGCCCTTGCGGAGTCCGGGCAAGTCCCGCCGGAATTCGCGCAGGGCATCACCGATAAACCCGACTTCCCCGCCTCGGCTGCTTTCCAGCTCCAGTTGCGCAGCAGCACCTTGTTCGATCCGCTGGTGATGGACTTTGCCGACAAGGTGATCGACGGTATGCGGTTGGGGCATGGAGCAGGCACCGACCTGCTCGGCGTCTCCTTCTCGGCCACCGACTATATCGGCCATCGCTACGGCAATGGCGGCGCCGAAATGTGCGTGCAGATGCAGGTGATCGACGCCACGATCGGCCGCCTGTTCGCGAAACTGGATAGCCTTGGCGTGCCCTATGTCGTCGCGCTGACGGCAGATCATGGCAGCGCCGATGCAGCGGAGCGCTCCACAGAAAATGGCGTGTCTGCCAAGCGTATCGACGCCAAGGGCATCGTCGCGGCGCTGAACGAGGATGTTCGCGGCAAGCTGGGTCTCGCGACCACGCCCTTCGTCTATGCGGATGGGAACGAACTGTTTCTGCGCCCGGGTCTCGATGCCGCGATCCGCGCGGAAGCGGTGGCGGAAGCCGTTCCGTGGTTGCGCGCTCGACCGGAGGTTGCCGACGTCATGACGCGCGAGCAGATCGCCGCCGTGCCGATGCCGCGCGGCGCGCCGGAATCCCTCTCACACGCCCAGAAATTTCGGGAAAGCTACGATCCAGAGCGAACCGGAGACATACTGATCGCCTTTAGTGAACGCGCCAGTATCGGCCTGCCTGCAAAGTTCGGGGACTCTGTCGCCGGGCATGGCAGCATCTGGGATTATGATCGCCGGGTGCCGATCCTGTTCTGGTGGCCTCAGATCCGCGCCCATGCGTCGACCAAGCCGATCGAGACGGTCGATATCGCACCCACACTTGCGGCGATCGCGGCTGTTCTGACGCCTAGGCTCGACGGCAAGTGCCTGAAGCGCGTCGCTGCGGGCCGCTGTCGGCGTTAGATAGTCCTCGCGGGCGGGTTTTCCCGGATGCCGAGGCTAGACCGGCTTGAGGTCGCCCGCGAGCGTCGGTAATAATTCCGAGACGGTCGGATGAATCGGCACTGCCCACCGCAGCGTATCGACGGTGCCGCCCGCATTCATGAGATTGAGGATGGCGTGGATCGCCTCGTCTCCGCCCGTACCCAAAATCGCTGCACCCAGAATCTTGCGCGTCTCCGCATCGGCGGTGAGGGTCATGAAGCCCAGCGTCTCGTCCTTCTCGACGGCGCGGCCCACTTTGCTCATCGGCCGCTTGGCATGAAGCAAGGGGCGCCCCGTCGCCTTCGCCTGCGCCAGAGTCATGCCGACGCGGCCAAGCGGCGGATCGATATACAGCGCATAGCCGAGCAGCCGATCGGAAACCTTTCGCCCTTCGCCATCCAGCAGGTTCGCCGCGACGATCTCGTAATCGTTCCAGGCCGTGTGCGTGAAGGCCCCGCGCCCATTGCAGTCGCCCAGCGCCCAGACGCCCTGGGCGCTCGTGGCGAGACCGTCGTCCACGGTAATATATCCACGCTTGTCCGTGGCGATGCCGGCCGCGCCGAGACCGAGATCATCGGTATTGGGCCGCCGCCCGGTCGCCAGCAGCACATGGCTGCCGGAAATGGCCGGATCGCCCTCGGCACAATCGACGCCGACGATCACGCCGCTATCACTCCGTTTCAGTGTGATGCACGTGGCGGACGTACGAACCGCAATGCCCGCGGCAATGAGGATCGCCCTGATCTCCTCGGAAACTTCTTCGTCTTCGCGCCCGATTAGGCGCGGGCCCATTTCGACGATCGAAACCTCCGAGCCAAACCGGCGGAACATCTGCGCGAACTCCAGCCCGATATAGGAGCCGCCGACGACGATGAGATGTTCGGGCGGCTTCGTCAGCGCGATCATGCCGCTGTTGGTGAGGTAGGGCACGTCGCCCACACCCGGGAGTTCGGGAATTGCGGGCCGACCGCCGACATTCAGGAAGATGCGGGGCGCCTCGATCGTCTCATCGCCCACCATCAGCCGGCCGGGCGCCACGAAGTGGGCATGGCCACGCAGCAGCGTCAGCCCATCCATGCCGGCCAGCCAGTCCTCGTTGCTTCGACGACTGTCGAAAATGACCGTCTTCGCGCGCGCATGAACGCGCGCCATATCGATCGTGATCGGCCCGGTGCCGACCCCATAATCGGCGGCGCGACGGGCGAGATAGGCGGCATAGGCGCTTGCGACCATCGTCTTGGTCGGCTTGCAACCGGTGTTGACGCAGGTTCCGCCGACATGATGCCGTTCGACCAGAGCGACACGCATCCCAGCAGCGGTAAGCCGTCCCGCCAGCGCCGGCCCGGCCTGGCCCGCGCCGACGATGATAGCGTCGAACGACGTGCTCATACGGCCGAGACGATCAGGAATGCGCCGACGATCGCGATCCCGTCTTCGATCAGCGCCGCCGGCCGATCGCTACCGAACCGGGCCGCAAGCGCGCTCCGTATCGCCGCGCCGCTGAGCGTACCGATCACGGCGCCGATGATGCCGGCAATGCCGCCCATCAGCATGGCCCCGGCTGCCGCACCGATCGTCGCCCCGGCGAGCGCGCCCATCACGATCCGCGCGCCGAACTGAACGGGCACCTTACGGCTGGGTGTCGATGGAAGCTGATCCGTGACGAGTTCGGCCGCCGCAGTGAACAGAAAGATCCAGGGCGTGAACCGATACGCCATGAACGCCACCGGCGAATTTTCCAGCGGCCAGCCGTGAAAGCGGGCCGCAAGCGCAACAGCGGCGGGCGCGGTCATGGCGCGAAGCCCCGCAATTATTCCGATAAGAAGAGCAAGGATGAGGGTCATGGCGTCCTCCCAGCGTCCGAAAGGGCGCGCCGCCGCAGGCTACGCGCGTTTCGCGTCTGTGACTACCGGTCGGCCAGGCTGACTCCGTCGACGAGAACATGATCGCGTGCGAGGAGCGTCCCCACGACGCGGACCCTCTTCTCCACCTCATCCACCGGCATTCGCGGCAGGTCGAGCAGATAGCGCCCGCCGAGGTCGCGCTGTAGGTAAAAGGCACCGCCTTCTCTGAAGAGCGTGCCACACTCATTGATCGGAACGCCCGTTTCGGCATTTTGGTGTCGAGCCTGCTCATTCATCGATCTAATTGCTCCAGCACATGAGGGAACGGACGCGGCGGCGGCTGGTTCGATGCAGGAAGGAGATGCTCATCATGGCAAACGAAACAAATCAGAAACCCGGTCTCACGACGTTCGGTTGGCTAGCCATCGGCGCGACTGCTGCTGCCGTGCTCGCTAGCCCGGCGCGCCGCGAAAAGCTGAAAACCGCCGCTGGCGGATTGTTCGACAAATTCGCCCCCGCCGCAAAGACGACGACCGATCCCTCGAACTGAATAGCTGGGGCGAGACGAACCGTCTCGCCCCGATCAACCTTACGCTGCCGACGCTTTGCGGCGCCGTGCGCCCGCGCCGGTGGACGAGGAGCGACGGCGCTTCTTCGGCTGCGGGCGTTCCCATAACGATACCGTCGCTGCTGCAGCCGCGACACCCAGCGCTGCTGCGCCGACGAGCCAAGCACCCAGCGGCACCGTTCTCGAACGGTTCAAGATCCGATCGAATGTCGTAGGAGACGACGGCTCATCGACGATCGCGGATGGCGCTGCATGAGCATGGCGCATGGCGGAATTCGGGATACTGGACACGGGCGACTCCTGATTGCGAGTATCGCTCAACCGGCCGTGCGCCCGGGTTGTTCCTGAACCCGCGACTCGATCAGGCGATGATGTCGGGAATCAGCATGTCCTCAAGCGCCGCCACTTCATCCTTCAGGCGCAATTTACGCTTCTTGAGCCGTGCAACCTGCATGTGATCGGTGGAGGAGGAGAAAGCGAGCGCATCTATGGCGGCGTCCAGATCCCGATGTTCCTGCCGCAATTCCCCGATGCGGCGGATGATCTCGGCCTCGTCCATATGCGTCATGCCCCCCATGATCCGTCGCCCGTACGGATTTGTGCGCTGACGCTCAAGGCGATCCCTGCACGGAATATCGATTAACATATTGGTATCGAGACACGGGGAGTTATCCGTGGTTCACTCTACATCCCCAAGCGTAGGAGGAATGAGTCGATGGCAGATTCCCATTCTCAAACTTTGATGGCCAAGCACGCGACGATCGACGCTCAAATCCATTCGGAGACCCGACGGCCACGGCCCGACGAAGTTCTTCTTCACGCCCTCAAGAAGCAGAAGCTGAAGCTTAAGGAAGCCATTGCGCGCCTTACCTAGAGGCTGAAGACGACACGTTCGTGACACCGAGGCCTGGAACGCTAACCGCGCTCCGGGCCTTTTCGTATCAGGAAGATCAGTTCTTCAATTTGTATCCGGTGCGAAGCATCACGTAGCAGATCGTGCCGAGCACGATATTCGCCACCAGCAGCACGCTCGCGCCCGTCATAACCGGGGAATCCGCCTGACCCAGAAAACCGTAGCGAAAACCCGAGATGACATAGAAGAACGGGTTGGCATGGCTGATCGCGCGAAACGCACCGTGCAGCCCCTCTATCGAGTAGAACGTCCCCGAAAGCAGCGAGAGCGGCTGGACCACGAAATTAGTGATCGTCGCATTATGATCGAACTTTTCCGCCCAGATCGACGTCATCACACCTAGAAATGCCAGCATCGAAGCGCCGGACAGGCCGAACCAAATGACGGCCCACGGATGCGTGGCGAACACCGCCCCGCCCGGCCAGAGCAGCATCGCCATCCAGACCACGATGCCGACCAGCACGGCGCGCGTTACCGCAGCGCCGGCAAGCGCCGCCAGAAGTTCCCCATGTGAGAGCGGCGGCATCAGGTAATCGATGATCGTGCCCTGCATCTTGCCCACCAGCAGCGAGAAGCTGGCATTGGCGAAACTGTTCTGCAGCATCGCCATCATGATCAGGCCCGGAGCGGCAAAAGTAGCGAAGGGAAAGCCCATCACCGTCATGCCGCCGCGCCCGAAAGCGAGGCTGAAAACCATCAGCAGCAGCAGCGCGGAAAAGGCCGGCGCCCACACTGTCTGCAGTTGCACCTTGAAGAACCGGCGCACCTCCTTCACATAAAGGGCGCGCAATCCCCCCCAGTTGATCGTCGGGATAACCGGATCTCCGGGGGCGTGATGGTTATTTTCCAGCGGGGTGGCCATGGCTTTGCGCCTAGGCGTCACGCGGCGGGGCAGCAAGCTTCCCGCTTATGATTTGATGAGGAACGTGGTGCAATGTCGTGGACCGACGAGCGTATCGACCGGCTGAAGCAGATGTGGGAAGCGGGCATGACCGCCAGCCAGATCGCCGAAAACCTTCAGGGGGTCAGCCGTAACGCCGTTATCGGCAAGGCGCACCGGCTGGGGCTCCAGTCGCGGCCGTCGCCGGTGAAATCGTCTGAGAGCGCCAGCGCGCCAACGGCAGAGGCGGTCGTTACCGAAGCGCCACCCGCGCCCGTCGCGCCGCCGCCGGTCGCCGTGGCAGCGCCAATCGAGCCGCCCGTGGTGCCTGCGGCACCCTCTTCGCTTGCCCCTACATCTGCTCCGGCTCCGGCCGCTTCGGCTGCGGCTCCAGCAGCGCCATCCGCTCCGGTGCGCGACGAGCCGGTGCTTCGGTCGATCGGTCCGGGCGGTTTCACGCGGCAGAACCCGCACGAACAGCAGGCGCCGATCCCGCCAGCGCCACCCCGCCGCCTTGTCCCTGCCAAGCCTTCGGCCGAAATGGCGGACAAGACGTCGCTGCTGGAACTGAACGATCGCATCTGCAAATGGCCGTTGGGCCATCCGGGCGAGCCCGATTTCCATTTCTGCGGCAATCAGGTGAATCCTGGCTTCCCATATTGCCTGGATCATTGCTCCGTCGCTTATCAGGCGCAGCTGCCCCGCCGCGATCGTCGTCCGCCGCCGCCGCTTCCGTATGGCGGCCCTCGCGTCCGCTGATACAGGCCCGGCCGGTCTTATCCGCCGGCTCGGATCATCTATGGGATATAGCGGTGCATTGCCGCGTTCAGTCGCTATGCACCGCTATATCCTTCCGATTGCGACCCTTCTCTCCCTGGCGGTCGCCGTGCCGTCCGGCGCGACTGATGCGGATCTCCGCACGGTGGCGGGCATGGCCCACCATAACCGCGTACTCCTCGTCTTCGCGCCCACGATGCGGGATGCGCGGCTGGAGGCGCAACGAGAGGCAATGGCGCGATTCGCGGCCGGCGCTTTGGCGCGGGATCTGGTGCTGGTGCAGGTCTCCGAAGGTCGAGTGCTGGGCGCACATGATGTCGATCGCAAGTTGCGCCGCCGCTTCGGCACGTCGGCTCCCCGGTTCCGGCTGTTGCTGATCGGCAAGGATGGGCGCGTGGCGATCGACAGTGAAACCCCGATTGACGAGCGGCGATTGCAGAGCGCGATCGATGCCATGCCGGTGCGGCAGGCCGAAATACGCCAGGCTCAGGCTGGCCAACCGGTGCAGGGCGCCGAATAAGCTCACTCTAACTCAAGTCCTGAAGAGAGCGCGTGCATGACATGCCGCGCGGGCCACGCTAGGCTGCCTGGCAATGCCTGAAGATCTCTTCGCCGCCGCTCCCGCCACCACCGATGCTTACGACGCTTCGTCGATCGAGGTGCTGGAGGGACTGGAGCCGGTGCGCCGCCGCCCCGGAATGTATATCGGTGGCATCGACGAGCGCGCCTTCCACCATCTCGTCGCCGAAGTGCTGGACAATGCGATGGATGAGGCCGTCGCCGGCCATGCCAGCCGCATCGAGGTGACGCTTGCGCCGGGCAATCGGATCACCGTCACCGATAACGGGCGCGGCATTCCGATCGATCCGCACCCTAAATATCCCGGCAAGTCGGCGCTTGAAGTCATCCTGACGACACTGCATTCTGGCGGCAAATTCTCGAACAAGGCCTATGCCACCAGCGGCGGCCTGCACGGCGTCGGTATCAGCGTGGTCAACGCATTGTCGGCCGATACGGTGATCGAGGTCGCCCGCGACAAGCAGGTCTATCGCCAAACCTATTCGCGCGGCCTGCCGACATCCAAGCTAGATATCGTCGGCCAGACGCAGAACCGGCGCGGCACCAGCGTGGCCTTCACGCCCGACACCGAGATTTTCGGCGAGACGATGCGCTTCAAGCCGACGCGGCTCTACAGGCTCGCCCGCTCCAAGGCCTATCTCTATGCGGGCGTCGAAATACGCTGGCATTGCGATCCCAGCCTGATCGGGGACGATACCCCGCCCGAAGCGGTGTTCCAGTTCCCCGGCGGCCTTTCCGATCACCTGCGCGAACAGATCGGTGATCGCAGCTGCGCGACGACGGAGCCCTTCGTCGGCCGGCAGGATTTTCCGGATACGCAGGGGTCGGTGGAATGGGCGGTGGCCTGGCCGCTCCATTCGGACGGCAGCTACAGTTACTATTGCAACACGATTCCCACGCCAGATGGCGGGACGCATGAGCAAGGGCTTCGCGCCGCTCTGGTGAAGGCCGTGCGCGGGTTCGGCGAACTCGTCGGCAGCAAGAAGGCCAAGGATATCGCGCCGGAGGACGTGACCAGCGAGATCGAGCTGATGCTCTCCGTCTTCATCCGCGATCCCCAGTTCCAGAGCCAGACCAAGGACCGCCTGACGAGCCCGGAAGCGGCGCGGCTGGTGGAGAATGCCGTCCGCGATCATGTCGATCATTTCCTCTCGGACAATATGGAGCGCGGCAAATCCCTGCTCGGCTTCGTGCTGGATCGGATGGACGATCGGCTGCGGCGCAAGGCGGAGCGCGAGGTCAAGCGCAAGACGGCGACGTCGGGCCGGAAGGTGCGCCTGCCCGGCAAGCTCACCGATTGCGCCAATGACGATCCCGCTGGCACCGAGTTGTTTATCGTCGAGGGCGACAGCGCCGGCGGATCGGCCAAGCAGGCGCGAGATCGGAAGACGCAGGCGATCCTGCCGATCCGAGGCAAGATCTTGAACGTCGCGTCCGCCGCGTCCGCCAAGGTCAGCGCCAATCAGGAGATCGCCGATCTCACACTGGCGCTCGGCTGCGGCACCCGCGACAAATGCGATCCGGCAAACCTGCGCTACGAGCGCATCATCATCATGACCGATGCCGATGTGGACGGTGCGCACATCGCCACGTTGCTGATGACCTTCTTCTTCCAGGAGATGGCGCAGATCGTCCGCGAAGGCCGGATCTTCCTCGCCCAGCCGCCGCTCTATCGGCTGACGGCCGGTGGCAAGAGCCTGTATGCGCAGGACGATGCGCAGCGCGCCGCGATCGAGGCCAAGGAGTTCAAGGGCAAAAAGGTGGATGTCGCCCGCTTCAAGGGCCTGGGCGAGATGAACCCCCAGCAGCTGCGCGAAACGACGATGGACCCTAAAAGCCGCACTCTGATCCGCATCACGCTGCCCCAGGAATATGAGGAACGCGCCGTCGTTCGCGATCTGGTGGATCGCCTGATGGGCCGCAATCCGGAGCATCGCTTCGCCTTCATCCAGGCGAACGCGTCGGCTCTGGACGAAGAAGCTATCGACGCCTGATCCGTCTTACTCAGCCGTCAGAGCGGCCACCAACGCCTTGACCTTCTTCTGACGCCACTGCGGCACCGGGGCGATCAGCCAATAGCTCTTGTCGCCATTGACACGTCCGCGTTCGATCACGCGGCCTGCGGCGATGTCGGACGCGGCAAGGAGCGCGGGTACGGTCGCATGGCCGAACCCGGCGGCGGCGGCATCGATGGCAAGCCCCGCATCGGCGACGGTGAGCAGCGGCTCCTGTTCGATCATCGGTGACTCCGGCCAGCCGATCGGATGATCCGCGCCAGCGTCGCTGCTCACGGTCACATAATCCGTGCCGCCGATCGCGATGCCCTCATGCTCACCCTTCTCCACCGTCAGGCAAACGGCGAGGTCCAGATTTGCCTCCGTGAAATCGAGCCCTTCATCCGCAGCTACCAGCTTGAAGCGCAGCTCCGGATCGGTGCGGCCATAAGCGGCGAGCCGCGCGGCAAGCCACTTTGCGGTGAAATCGCGCGGCGCAGCGATGGTCAACGTCTTTGAGGTCTGACCCGCTTGCATGGCGCGGACCGCTTCCTCGAACTCCAGAAATCCGCGCCGGAGCGCCTCCAGCCCAGCCCCACCCTCAGGCGTTAGTTCCAGCCCCTTGGCGGTCCGGCGGAACAGGACAACGCCCAGCGTCTCCTCCAGCGCCCTTATCTGCTGGCCGACAGCGGCTGGCGTCACGGCCAGCTCATCGGCAGCGCGGGTGAAGGACAGATGCCGCGCCGCCGCATCCAGAACCCGGAGGGCATTGAGGGGCAGATGCGTGCGTTTCATCGGCGTGGCGTCACTCTGCGGCGGAACCGACCAGTGCGAAACGCGGGATCCGCGCATCGAACGTGCCGCCATCGGCGCCCATCATGCGATAGACGCCCTCCATCGATCCGGTCGGCGTATCCAGCGGACAGCCGGAAACATAATCGTAGCTCTCGCCGGACGCGAGCAAGGGCTGGGCACCGATCACGCCCTCACCTTCTACCCGGTGGCGCGCGCCGTGGCCGTCGGTGATGATCCAGCGCCGGCTGAGCAATTGCACCGGCTGATCGCCGACATTCTCGATTCGGATATGATAGGACCAGAACCAGCGGCCCCGCTCCGGCTGCGACTGATCTGCAAGGAAGCTGACCGAAACGCGGACGATCACGCCCTGCGTTTCGGCGACATAAGGAAATAGAAGATCGGCGAGCGCGCTCACAGCCCTACCGACGCCAGCGCACGATCCAGATCTTCGATCACATCGAGCGGATCTTCCAGCCCGATGTTCAGGCGCAACATGCCTTCGCCCACGCCCATCGTCTCACGCACCTCGGCGCTCAGGCCGGCATGGGTGGTGGAGGCGGGATGCGTCATCAACGAGCGCGAATCCCCAATGTTGTTTGAAATATCGATCAATTGCAGCGCATCCAGCAGGCCATGCGCCTGCGTCCGTCCGCCATCGAGGTTCATCGCCAATATGGTGCCGCCCGCCTCCATCTGGCGCATCGCCAGATCATGCTGCGGATGACTCGGCAGGCCGGGATAGAGCAACTCCGGCACGCGCTTGTCGAGGAAGCTCGCCACCTTCAGCGCATTCTCGCTCTGGCGGCGGATGCGCAGATCCAGCGTCTCCAGTCCCTTGATCACCACCCACGCATTGAAGGGCGAGAGCGTCGGCCCGGTATTGCGGGTGAAGCCGAGCAGCGTCTTCTCGATGAACTCCTCGGTCCCGCAGACGGCGCCGGCCAGGACGCGCCCCTGCCCGTCCATCATCTTCGTGGCCGAATAAGCGACGATATCGGCACCGTAATCCATCGGCCGCTGGAGAAGCGGCGTGGCGAACGCGTTATCGACGATGCTGGTGATGCCCCGTTCACGGGCGAGGCCGCACACCGCCGCAAGATCGACGATATCCAGTGTCGGGTTGGCCGGCGTCTCGAAGAAGAACACCTTCGTATTCGGCCGGATCGCGTCGCGCCACTGATCTGGATCGCGCGCATCGACGATCGTCGTCTCGATCCCGAAGCGCGGCATCAGCGTATCGGTCAACCAGCGACAGGATCCAAACGCGGCGCGGCCGGCGACGACATGATCGCCCTGGCTGAGCTGGCAGAGCAAGGCGGCCGTCATCGCGGCCATGCCCGTCGCCATCGCGCGGCACGCCTCGGACCCCTCCATCAGCGCGATACGCTGCTCCAGCATCTCAACCGTGGGGTTCTGGAGGCGGGAATAGGTCATCCCCGATTGTTCGCCGGCAAAGCGCGCGGCGGCATCGGCCGCCTTGTCGTAGGTGTAGCCTGAGGTGAGGAAGAGCGCTTCGCTCGTCTCGCCCCATTCCGAACGCGCGGTGCCACCGCGCACCGCCTGCGTGGCAGGGCGCCATCCGCTGGTGATCGAACGATCCTGGCCGGTCTTCCTCTTCATGCCATGCCTTTGGGACGGTGGCGGCCCTTGCGTCAATGCTTGGCCGCGTTGACTTCAAGCTTCGCTTGGGCCGAAACGCACGAGACCAGAGAAGGAATCGCCGATGCCCGCCATTCAGGATGTGCCGCTCAAGACCATCACCGGCACGGACAGCAGCCTCGCCGATTATGCGGGCCAGGTGCTGCTCATCGTCAACGTCGCCTCCAAGTGCGGGCTGACCCCACAGTATGAGGGCCTGGAAACGCTGTACGAGAAGTACAAGGACGAAGGCTTCGCAGTGCTGGGCTTCCCGGCCAACGACTTTGCCGGCCAGGAGCCTGGCAGCGACGCCGATATCGAGAGTTTCTGCACCACCAATTTCGGCGTAGCCTTCCCGATGTTCTCCAAGATCAGCGTCGTCGGGCCAGACAAGCATCCGCTCTACCGCGAGCTGACATCTGCATTGCCGACGGCGCAGAATGATGGAACGATGCGGGCGCGGCTGGAGGGGCATGGCATGACGCCCAATCCGCAGCCGGAAGTGCTTTGGAATTTCGAGAAGTTCCTGATCGGTCGCGATGGCGAGCCGGTCGCTCGTTTCGCCCCGGATACGGCGCCCGACGACGACGCGCTGGTGAGCGCGATCGAGAAGGAATTGTTCGCCAGCGAGTGACGCCGGAGCCGCTTCTATGAAGCGGGCGGGATCATCGCCGTCGAATAGGGCGCGAGATCCCGCCAGCCGAGCGTGAGGTACAGCGCACGGCCGGCGGCGGTGGCGATCAGAATTTCGCGTGATCCGACATCGCGACGGCAGCGGCCCAGCGCCGTCATCAGCGCCCGCCCCAGCCCGCGCCGTTCATACGCCGGCTCGGTGCGGATGCGATCGTAGATGAAGACGCCGCCCTGCTCCACGGCATAGCCACTGGCGGCGAGTACGCCGGCCCGGTCCACGATCCTTGCCGCCCACACCGGCCCGTCGCCCTCGATCGACAGATCATAGCCATCCGGCAGCGCGGTCTCGGCCTGATTGCTCTCGACCCGGCCCATTACCCAAGATCGGGAACTGATCGCCCAGTGGCCTGGCAGCATCGCGAGCAGATCGTCCGCCGGCCCGCACAGCTTCAGCGCCACGAACGGCCGGGTGATGCTCTGGCCGAGATCGCGCAGCCCCTCGCACGGCTGAACGAAGGCGTAGCGCTGCCGCTCGTCGGCATGGCCTGTGTCCACCCTCACGCCGCCGCTATCGAGCACCGGCGTGGGAAGCCCTCGCGAAAGCGAACGGGCAGCGAGCCATGCCGCCATCAGCGGCAGATCGACGCGGCCCGCCGCCATCACAAAGCGGCGAGCACCGCATCACCCATCTGAGCGGTCGTGTGGCTGCCGCCGAGATCAGGCGAGCGCGCGCCACCCGCAAGCGCCTCGACCACCGCCGCCTCGATCCGATCTGCCTCGCCCGGCATGCCCAGTGAATAGCGGAGCATCATCGCCGCCGAGAGGATCGTCGCCAGCGGATTGGCCTTGCCCTGCCCGGCAATATCGGGCGCGGATCCGTGGATCGGCTCGTAAAGCCCCTTCTGGTTCGCATCGAGCGATGCGGAGGGCAGCATTCCGATCGATCCCGCGCACATGCTCGCCAGATCGGAGAGGATGTCGCCGAACAGATTGCCGGTGACGATCACATCGAACTGGCCGGGATCGCGCACCAGCTGCATCGCGGCGTTGTCGACATACATGTGGCTTAGCGCGACATCGGGATAGTCGGCCGAAAGCTCGATCACGACATCGCGCCACAGCTGGGAGGTTTCCAGCACGTTGGCCTTGTCCACGGAGCAGAGCTTGCCGCCCTGTCCGCCAGCGCGCGCGCGCGCCGTTTCGAAGCCGACGCGGGCGATGCGGGCGACTTCATCCTCATCGTAGGACATGACGTCATAGCCTTCGCGGCGGCCGCTGGCCGTCTTGCGCAGGCCTTTCTCGCCGAAATAGACATCGCCATTCAGTTCGCGGACGATGACCATGTCGATCGCGCTGGCGACTTCCGGGCGGAGCGCGGAGGCATCGGCCAGTTCGGAAAACAGCTTGGCCGGGCGAAGATTGGCGAACAGCTCCAGCGCGGCGCGCAGGCCGAGGATCGCCTGTTCGGGTCGCAGGCGCCGCTCCAGCGCATCGCAATCCGGATCGCCCACCGCGCCGAACAGGATCGCATCGGCCCGGCGCGCGAGATCCAGCGTGGCGGGCGGTAGAGGATGGCTCTCTGTCTTGTAGGCGATGCCGCCGACAGGCGCTTCCTCATAGGAAAGGCGATCGCCACAGACGACGTCCAGCACGCGCCGCGCCTGGGCAATCACTTCGGGGCCGATCCCGTCGCCGGGCAGAAGGGCAATCAGCATGTCATCCTCGCAGGTCAAGAGTCACACGATGTCGCACCACTGCGCGTGAGCGCGCGCGTGCGTACGTGAGGCGGGCATCCGACGCCGGGCAGTGAACGAGTGTGGCGCGCGGATTCGCATCGCGCGCGCCTTGGCACAGCTTGGGCCGTGTAGGACAGTGCGGCGCTGTCCTACGCGGGCCATAAGCAGCGTGCCGTGGGGCTACCGCCTAGCCTTTTGCGGGCTCCGCCTTGCCGGGAGGCGTTGTCAGCATCGGCCACTTGATGCCGAGCTGCTCCAAATACGTGCCGTACTTCGCCGGATTATAATAATATTGCTTCAGCTGCGGGGCGAAGCGCTCCATCGTCTCGGTGTTGAGTTCGATCGGCGGCTTGTCCGTGGCAGCGAGCATGGGGACGTACTTCTGCGTCTTAGTCTGGACGTTGGCGAAGTAATCTTTCGCCGACTGGCGCAGTTCGGGCTTCGTCAGCAGATCCAGCGTGGTCATCGCAATCACCTTGGCCCCGGCGACGACGCCCTTGTGCGCGATCGGCGTGGCCATCGCGATGGCATTCACCCAATTGTGGCCGGGCAGGTTCGGGATGTTGGCCGGGTAGGAGACGACGATCGTCGGGACGTTCCACGATACGTCCCCGATATCATCCGACGGGCCGCTCTGCGGATTCGCCGGCGGTGGGCGCAGTTCGCCGACCTCGGTATCCAGCCCGTCCTGCGGCGCGCCGATATTCTTCTGGACCAGCTTGGCGAAGGTCTGCTCATCCTCGGTCCACTTCGGCAGGCCGACCGCCTTGATGTTCGCCTCCGCGTCCTCTGCAATCGGGCGATTGAAGTGGCCGGGCGCGGCGGTGCCGAGCAGGCGGTGGCTGACGGTGGTGAACGACATCGTCGCCGCGCCCTGCGCGATCGTGTTGCCGGTATCGTACAGGTTTTGGATCTGATCGAAGGTCTGTTCGCGGAAATAATACCAGACCGAGGCGACCGGCGGCACGACGTTCGGCTGATCGCCGCCATCGCTGATCACATAATGCGAGCGCTGTTCGGGGCGGAGATGCTCGCGCTTGAAGTTCCAGCCCACATCCATCAACTCGACGCCATCCAGCGCTGAACGACCGCGCCAAGGCGCCATGGCGGAGTGCGCCGCTTCGCCCTTGAATGTATATTCCACCGAGACGAGGCCGGTGCCGCCGGCATAGCCCCACCGGGTGCCGAGATTGCTGCCGACATGGGTGAACAGAACCGCATCCGAATTCTTGAACACGCCAGCGCGAACCATATAGGCTTTTCCGGCGAGCAGTTCCTCGGCCACCCCCGGCCACAACATTAAGGTGCCGGGGATCTTCTCCTTGGTCATGATCTCCTTGACCGCGAGGGCGGCGACGATATTGACCGCCTGTCCGGAATTGTGCCCCTCGCCATGGCCGGGCGCTCCCGCCACCAGCGGATCGCGATAAGGTATTCCGGGTTTCTGCGAGGCTTTGGGGATGCAGTCGATATCGCTGCCGAGCGCGATTTCCGGTCCACCCCTACCGTTGGTCCATTTGGCGACCCACGCGGTCGGCATACCGGCGACGTTGCGCTCGATCGTGAAGCCGTTCTTCTCCAGCAGGGCCGTCAGATATTTCGACGTCTCCACTTCGTGCATGCCGAGTTCGGAGAAACTGAAGACGCTGTCGGTGATGACCTGCGCCAGCTTCGCGCGGGCATCGACGCCGGCAACCGCCCGCGTCTTCAGCGCCGCCGTATCCACTGCCTGAGCGGACGCAGCGCTCGCCGTCAGCGCTGCCCCAAACAGCAGCGCCGCGCGGACTTTCTTCGTATCGACCACCGATCATCCCCCGATTCTGTCAATCGACGGATGGTTTGAGCAGTTTTGCGAGCGTCCACAAGCCGATCCATGCAAGATGCCGGATTGCCGCGCAATCGCTTGATAGGGGTTTCCCGAACGCCGGATTCCGGCGGGACAGCTAGCGCTTCGGCGTGCGCGGCGGCCGTCCATCCGGCGACGCCGGACGCGAGCCGTCCGTTGACGTGCGTGGGCCGCGCGGCCGATCGGAGCGTGGTCCGGTGGGACGCGGCCCGCGTGGACCGTCCGGCCGGGGCCCACGCACCCCTTCCGGGCGGGCGCTGGGCCGGGACGGCGGCGGGGCGCTCCCCGTCGGCGCGACGGAATAACCCTCCTTCAGCAGCCGATTGAACGCCGTCCGCACTGCGCCCGTAATCCCGGCCTGAACTTCCTTCGGCAGATCAGCGAAAGCGGTGTTAGGTCCCATCGCGTTGATGTCGCGCAGCAGGGAATTAGGCATGCCTTTGGATGCCGTCTTCAACGCCGCGACAGCGTCCATGACGGCGGAGAACAAAATCTCCTGCATGATGTCGGTCGCCGAATTCTTCATGGTCCCTCACACGATCACGGCCCGATGAGGCCGCCGCAAAACGCAACGATCGGCCGTTGCGGCCGATCCTCCCCCGCCTTAGGAGTTCTGCGGGTTCGGAGGAAGTTGCTCATGCGCGCGCCGCGCGAATTCATCTCGGCAAAATGGGCAGCGTTGCTGGAAGCCGCGGAACATCTGTCCGAAGCCCGCACGCTGGACGCGATCATCGACATCATCCGCACAGGCGCGCGCGGCATCAGCGGCGCGGACGGCATCACTTTCGTCCGGCGCGAGGGTGACCATTGCCATTACGTCGCCGAAGACGCGATTGGGCCGCTGTGGCTGGGCAAGAAGTTCAAGCTGGAGGAGTGCGTGTCCGGCTGGACAATGCTGCGCGGCGAGCCGGCCCTGATCCCCGACATTTTCCAGGATCCGCGCGTCCCGATCGAAGCCTATCGGCCGACCTTCGTGAAGAGCCTGCTGATGGTGCCGGCTGGCAGCGGCGAACATGCCGCCGCGATCGGCGCCTATTGGGCGAAAACGGACGCGTTCGAGGAAGACACCGTTCCGCTGATGACGTTGCTGGGCCGCCACGTCGCGGCCGCCGTGTCCCGCGTAACTCTCACCGGTTCGCTGGAAGTTCTCAACCGGATTGGCGCCGCCATCGCTGCCGAGCGGGATCTGAATGCCGTCGTCCAGCTCGTCACCGATGCCGGCGTAGAACTGACCGGGGCGGATTTCAGCGCCTTCTTCTACAACATCGTCGATAATAGCGGCGATCGCTACATGCTCTATGCGCTCTCCGGCGTATCGCGAGAGGAGTTTTCCAAATTCCCGATGCCCCGCAGCACAGGGATCTTCGCGCCCACTTTCGCGGGCGAGGCGATCGTGCGATCGGACGATATCCGGCAGGATCCGCGCTACGGGCACAACGCGCCTCACCACGGTATGCCCAAAGGGCATTTGCTAGTGACGAGCTATCTGGCCGTTCCCGTCATATCGCGCGGGGGCGAAGTGCATGGCGCGCTGCTGTTCGGTCATAAGGAAAGCGGCCGCTTCACGCTGGAACATGAGCGGCTGATCCTGGGTATCGCCGGCCATGCGGCAACCGCGATCGACAATGTACGGCTGCTGGCCGCTGCGGACGCGGAGATCGCCGCCCGCCGCGCTGCGGAAGCGGAACTGATCGTGAGCAATGCCCGCTTTCGCGGCGCCGTGGATGCCGTGCGCGGCGTCTTGTGGACCAATACGCCCGAAGGCCGGATGGAAGGCGAGCAGGCCGGCTGGGCCGCGCTGACCGGGCAGACCCGCGAGGAATATTCCGGTTTCGGCTGGGCGGATCGGGTCCATCCCGACGATCGCCTTCCCACCGTCTCCAGCTGGGAGGAGGCCGTTGACCAGCGAAAGCCATTCGTGTTCGAACATCGATTGAAAATGCACGATGGCAGCTGGCGCAATTTCGCGGTCAATGCCGTGCCGGTGATCGATGGCGATGGGCAAATCACCGAATGGGTGGGCGTCCATACCGACATCACCGAACAACGCCTGAGCGAAGCGGCCCTGCGCGAACTGAACGCCACGCTGGAAACGCGCGTCAAGCAAGCGGTGGCCGAGCGCGAGCTTATGGAGGACGTGCTGCGGCAGGCGCAGAAGATGGAAGCGGTTGGCCAGCTGACCGGCGGTATCGCGCATGATTTCAACAATTTGCTGACGATCATTCTCGGCAATATGGAGATGGTCGCCCGCAAGCTGGGCGATGGCGCCGAACCCAGCGTCAACCGTGCCCTCGTCAATGCCCAGCGCGGCGCCGAACGGGCGGCGACGCTCACCCAGCGCCTGCTGGCCTTCGCCCGCCGCCAGCCGCTGGCCCCCAAGCCCACCGATGTCGGCCGTCTCATCGCCGGCATGTCCGATCTTCTCACCCGTTCGCTGGGCGAGACGGTCTCGATCGAGACGGTTTCCGGCGCGGGATTGTGGCCGGTCGAGGTCGACCAGAACCAGCTGGAAAGCGCGCTCATCAATCTCGCCGTCAATGCTCGAGATGCCATGTCGGGATCGGGCAAGCTGACGGTGGAGGTGCAGAATACGGTGATCGATCGCGGCTATGCGGCGATCCATAGCGAGGTGGCCGCCGGCCCCTATGTGGTGATCGCCGTCACCGATACGGGCGCCGGTATGGCGCCCGAAGTGCTGGCGCGCGCCTTCGATCCCTTCTTCACCACCAAGGAAGTCGGCAAGGGGACCGGCCTGGGGCTCAGCCAGGTCTATGGCTTCGTCAAGCAATCCGGCGGGCATGTGAAGATCTATTCGGAGCCCGGCCAGGGCACGAGCGTCAAGATCTACCTGCCCCGCTTCTCGGGCGGGCTCGATGCAGAAGCTGAGTCGGAACCGACAATCGCCGAGCGCGGCGTGCATGACGAGACGATCCTCGTGGTGGAAGATGACGACGACGTCCGCGCCTATACGGTGGAGAGCCTGCGCGAGCTTGGCTACCGGGTGCTGGAAGCGCATGACGGCCCCTCGGCGCTCCGCCTGCTGGAGCGGCAACAGGCGGAGATCGATCTGCTGTTCACCGATGTGGTGATGCCGGGCATGACGGGGCGCGAACTGGCCGATGCGGCGCGCAAGCTCTACCCGCACCTGCTGACGGTGTTCAGTTCAGGCTATACCCGCAACGCGATCATCCACGGCGGGCGGCTGGATCAGGGCATCGATTTCCTCGCCAAGCCTTTCACCTTTTCCGCACTGGCATCGCGTGTGCGCGAAGTGCTGGATCGCGGCGAACTGGATCGCATCCTGTTCTTGGACGCAGACGATAACCGGCGGGTGCTGGCGATCGATCTGATCCGGCAGCTAGGCTTCACGGTGGAGCCGGCCGGATCGTCCATGGAGGCGATGGGGAAGATGCGCAGCAGCGCGGGCGGCTTCGATGTGGTGGTGATGGATCATGACGCAATCGCGGGCGAGCTGGATGGGCTGATCCGGCAGATCCATGCGGTGCGGAAGGATCTGCCGGTGCTGATCGCCGCAGAAACGGAGTCTATCGACGCCCTCGCGGCGCGCCATACGGCGCCGTGCATCGGCTTCCTCAGCCGTCCCTATGACAGCGATGCGTTGCGAGCCGCACTTGGCAAGCTGAGCGTGCGCTGTCGGCACTCGGCACCGCGCTCCTGAACGCGTAAGGGGCGGCGATGCTTCGCCTTTCCGAACTGAAACTCCCGCTGGATCACCCGCCTGAGGCGCTGGTGGACGCGATCGTCGCGCGCCTCGGCATCGCGCCGTCCGATCTGCTCGACTGGAAGATCGCGCGTCGCGCCAACGATGCCCGGCGCAAGTCCGCCATCCAGATGGTGTATTCGGTGGACGTGCGGCTGGCCGACGAGGCCGGTATCCTTGCGCGCTTCGCCGGCCAGCCGCACATCCGGCCGACACCGGACGACAGCTATCGCCCGATCGGCAATGCCCCGGCGGGCGCGCCACGGCCGGTGGTGATCGGGGCCGGCCCGTGCGGGCTCTTCGCGGGCCTGATCCTGGCACAAATGGGATTTCGCCCGATCATTCTGGAGCGCGGCAAGGTCGTCCGCGAGCGCACCAAGGATACGTGGGGCTTGTGGCGCCGCGCCGTGCTGGAGCCCGAAAGCAACGTGCAATATGGCGAAGGCGGCGCCGGCACCTTCTCCGACGGCAAGCTCTGGAGCCAGATCAAGGATCCGCGCTTCCTGGGCCGCAAGGTGCTCACCGAATTCGTGAAAGCCGGCGCCCCGCCCGAAATCCTGACGGAAGCGCATCCCCATATCGGCACCTTCCGTCTGGTGACGATGGTGGAGAGCATGCGCGCTACCATCCAGGATCTTGGCGGCGAATATCGCTTCGGCACGCGGGTCGAGGATTTCGAGGTGGAGACCCGCCCCGGCGGCGAGCGCCGGCTGCGCGGCCTGCGCCTGAACGACGGCAGCTTTCTTGCGGCCGAGCATGTCGTGCTGGCGGTGGGGCATAGCGCGCGCGATACCTTTGCGCGGCTCTACGATCGCGGTGTCCACATGGAGGCCAAGCCTTTCTCGATCGGGGTGCGGATCGAACATCCGCAATCGTGGATCGATCGCGCCCGCTTCGGAGCCTGCGCCGGTCATCCGGATCTGGGCGCCGCCGCCTACAGCCTTTCTCACCACTGCGCGAACGGGCGCACCGTCTACAGCTTCTGCATGTGTCCCGGCGGCCGGGTGGTCGCGGCGGCGTCCGAGCCGGGGCGGCTCGTCACCAACGGCATGAGCCAATATTCGCGGGCCGAGTTCAACGCCAATTCCGGGCTGGTCGTCGGGATCGAACCGGAGCGCGACTATCCGGGCCATCCGCTGGCGGGAATCGAATTGCAGCGGCATTGGGAAAGCCTCGCCTTCCTGGCGGGCGGCTCCAATTACTCGGCGCCGGTGCAGCTGGTGGGCGATCTGCTGGCCGGCCGCGCCTCGACCGAGCTGGGTGCGGTGACGCCCTCCTACAGGCCGGGGGTGACGCCGACCGATCTCTCCGCGTGCCTCCCCGATTTCGTGATGGAAGCGTTTCGCGAAGCGCTGCCGGTGTTCGGGCGGCAGATCGCCAATTACGATCATCCCGAGGCGACACTGACCGGTGTCGAAACACGAACATCCTCCCCGATCCGGATCGGACGCAGCCGAGACTTTCAGAGCCTGAACACGTCCGGCCTGTTCCCGGCCGGCGAAGGCGCGGGCTATGCCGGCGGCATCCTTTCGGCAGGCGTGGACGGCATCAAGGTGGCCGAGGCAGTAGCGCGCGCGATCCTGGGGCAGGACGCGGTGGCGGATCGGGCGGCGTAGACCACCCGATCGCCGCTCTTAACGAGGCTCAGCAGGCAGCGTCCTGCTCAGCCGTATTTGGCCTGGCATGCCTTGATGACCGCCTGTGGCTGGCCCAACTTGGACACTGTCGCCAGCGCTTCGTTGCGCTTCTTTTGCAGCGCATCGCCAGTGCCGACGCCCGCGCTCTTGAGCATCGGGGAAACCTTCGCATCCAGCTTCGTGCTGAGCATACCTAGCGTCATCGATACTTCGTTATAGGAGCCACCCTGGCTGCCGAACGCCTTGCGCATGAAATCGACGAGCACGTAGCATTGCAGCGCATTGTCCAGCTTGCCCTCCGGCAGCTTGGGCGCGGTCTGCTGCGTCACCGGATATGCGGCGGCGCAGGCGGGTTGCAGCACCTGCCACTTGCCCTTGATCGTGCTGTCGAACAGCCCCGGCATCCGCTGGAACACGGCATTGGCGCGCTCGGAATCGAAAACCGGCCCTTCGGCGCCCGCCAGCAGGGCATAATGGAAGATGCCTTCCTGCGCCTCGGCCGGAAGCTCGCCCTTCACGCCGGCCTTCTCGCGCTGGGTCGCTGCGGCGACCACGCCGCAGGTGGCGGCGCGGTCCACCGCGTCTTCGGGCAAAGTCGGCACCTTCTTCCCGCAGCCGGGGAGAAGCAGTGCCATCGTGACGGAAGCTAGCAGAACCGAACGCATCCCGACCCCTCAAAGTCGTTACAGGTGCGGAAAGTACGCTTGAGACGCGGGAGGGTTGCCTTCCGCCGAGCTTCTCACGCAGCCGGGCGAAGCAAAACGCCCGATTGATAAGGCAGCCCGACCAGTTCATCCGCACTGAGCGATTGCGGATGGTCGCCTGTCATCATCGCAAAAGGCCGTAGACCGATGGCGAACATGTCAGACACGAATTTGCCTAGCTCGAAGCCGGCCTGACGGATCTGATTGGGCGCCCATTCCATCACGATTTGAAGCTGCGGATTAACCCGGATCGTCTCGCGCGCGCCGGCGATTGCGAGAGGCTCGGCCCCCTCCACGTCGACCTTGACGAAATCGACGCGTCCATTGAAGCGATCAAGCAAGTCGTCGATCCGCAGCATCGGAACCTGAAAAGATTGTTCCGGCGGCTCGCGCATACCGCGTGTCGCCTCGTCCCCCAACGCCGCGAGACTTGTGTTCCCCGCCCGGCCGATCCGATGGAACAAGGTCAACTCGCCCACGCGATCGCCTGCCGCGGCGTTCAGAACTTCGCTTCGCTCATGCAAGGCGTTGATCAGGATATTGTCGGCCGCGAGCGCATGGACAAACCCATTCGGCTCAATGCCTACGATCCGTCCGCCGGATGCATATTTGGCCATGAGACAGGTAAAATACCCGATATTCGCGCCGACATCGATGCAATGGCTATCGGCCCGAAGCTCGCGCACGAAGAAGCCTGTAAGTTCCGGCTCATATCGTCCGGTGGCGATCAGCCAGGGGCTGATGAGCTTGTCGTCTGCATGAACGTACAGGATGAAAACGTGCATGCCGGCAACAATCGAACAAGTACACGATTATCGCCGATATAGGTTGCACTGCTGCCCAGGTTGAAGTGATCGATCAACGCCGCAGTGTGCTGGAGCTTGCGCAAGCGCCTTTCAATTCTGACGCCCGGCAACACGCCGCCGAGCATTTTGGCCACTCCGCCTAACCTCGAACCCAAATACTTTCTCCCTTGAGGGCGCTAATTAGGCGCGCATCTGTTCGCAGACTTCTGCGCGCCTAATTCACCCCTGCACAGCTACGGCCGCCAACAAATGCGGCAGCCGCAGGATCAAACGTGGATAGGCTTGCCGAGTACCGCCATCGCCGCTTCCTTGAAGGCTTCGGCGTGGGTGGGATGGGCGTGGCAGGTGTAGGCGACGTCTTCGCTGGTGGCGCCGAATTCCATTGCCTGCGCGGCCTGCGCGATCATCGATCCCGCGATCGATGCGATCATCCACACGCCCAGCACCCTGTCGGTCTTGGCGTCCGCGATCACCTTCACGAAGCCCCACGGCTCGTGATTGGTCTTGGCGCGGCTATTGGCAAGCATCGGGAACTTGCCGACCTTGATCTCGCCTTTCTCCCGCGCCTGCTCCTCGGTGAGGCCGACGCCGGCGAATTCCGGCATCGTGTAGACGACGGACGGAATCACATCGTGATTTACGATGCCGGTAAGGCCGGCGATATTCTCGGCCACGGCAATACCTTCATCCTCGGCCTTATGGGCAAGCATCGGGCCGGGAACGACGTCCCCGATCGCCCAGACGCCGGGCACTCCTGTTTCGAATTCGCGATTCACTTCGATCTGGCCGCGCGGATTGGGGGTAATGCCCGCCTTGTCGAGGCCCAGACCATCCGTGTTCGGCTTGCGGCCGATGGCGACGAGAACGACATCCGCCTCGATCGTCTCGGCAGCGCCTCCAGCCGAAGGCTCGACAGTGACCACGGCGCCCGCGCCGTTGCGCTCGACCTTCGTCACCTTCGTGGAGAGCTTGAACTCAAACCCCTGTTTCTTGAAGATCTTGTTGGCTTCCTTTCGGACTTCACCGTCCATGCCGGGCAGGATCTGATCGAGATATTCGACGACCGTCACCTTCGCACCGACGCGGCTCCACACGGAGCCAAGCTCCAGCCCGATCACGCCGCCGCCGATCACGACCATGTGGCCGGGCACCTTCGGCAGCTCCAGAGCGGAGGTGCTGTCGACGATCGCTTCGTTGTCCACCGTCACGCCCGGCAGCGGGGTGACGGACGATCCGGTGGCGATGACGATATTCTTGGCGCGCACCGTGCGATCGCCGACCTTCACGCTATCGGCGCTCTCGAACGTGGCATGGCCCTTCAGCCATTCGATCTTGTTCTTCTTGAACAGGAATTCGACGCCGCCGGTCAGTCCCTTCACCGCATCCAGGCGCTGCGCGTGCATCGCATCCAGATCGAGGCTGACGCCTTCCAGCTTCACGCCCAGCTTCGCCAGCGCGCCGCCGGCCGCTTCCTGAAACAGCTCGGAGGCGTGGAGGAGCGCCTTGGAGGGAATGCAGCCAACGTTGAGGCAGGTGCCGCCCAGCGTCGCGCGGCTTTCGACGCACGCCGTCTTCAGCCCAAGCTGTGCCGCGCGGATCGCCGCGACATAGCCACCGGGGCCGGCGCCGATTACCAGAACGTCGAAATCATAATCTGCCATGTGTCACTCCTGAAGGAGCAACATAAGTGCTCCCGTGCGTATCGAGTAGAGACCGAGCTCGTCGCGGGCTCGTATCGATTTGTGCCTCGAAATGCCATATCGCAACGCAGCAAAGCCGAGCGTTGGTTCTGCGGCGCTTGCCAAGCGCGCACGGATTGGCGGCATCCAGCCCCTGTGGCATGTGCCCGAGCGCTCAGTCGTCTGTCGGGATAGCTATGACCTTCCAGGAAGAAATCGCGGGATTTTTTGCCGAGTATGTCGATGTGTTTGCCCGCAGCGATGCCGATGCACTCAGCGAACTGTGGGACGCGGTTGGCCTGTTTCCCTCACCAACCGGCAACTTCGCAATGGAGCGGCAGGCGTTTCGCGATCATTGTGTGACGCTAATGGAATTCTACCGTCAGCAGGGCGTCGTCAGGCCGGAAGGCAAGTTACTCTCCGCGACCGAACTGTTCGCGAATGTCGCGCAAGCCCGCATGGCCTATCAGATGCGTGGGGAGAGCGACGATATCGTTGCCGAATGGGAGCATGTCTACATCCTGCGCCGCACCGATCGTTGGCGGGTGTCCTTGACGATTGCTGACGGCGAAATGGCGGCATGGTCAGCCAAAGGCGCGCTCACCTAAGGCGGTTAGCGGCCGAAATTTCCGCTTTCGGATCGCCTCCGGCCGCTTTTCTTCGGTTGGGATGCTCCGGCGCCGACGGATCGAACGACGACCGGGTGAACGGCCCAAGGGTGGCGGTCTCCGGCACGCGTAGCCTGCACGGTGCCCCCGGCAAGCCGGATCGCCACGCCGCCGCTCACCCGCAGGCTAGCGGCGTCTAGCTTCAGCCAACGTGGCGTGCAGCCGCGCGGCAGGCGGCGATCGGCGACGACGATGTCGGCCCAGGCGCAGCTTTCCGTCAGCCGCGCCCAGTCCAATTTATAGCGGCTGCGCAGGGCGAGCAGGCGCCACGTCCGTCCGCCCCGATCGATGGTGGCAACGCACGCATCGTCACTGCAACGCGCGCCCGGCATCGCGTCCAGATCCAGCGCCTCATCCGCTGTGCCGGCGCCCGTCGCCAGCACGTCGCGCACATAATCGCCTGCGCGGCTTCGCAGCAGGTGAAGCCGGCCATCGGCGGCGCGGACGGCCAAATGGCGGCCGTCATTCGTCACCAGCACATCCGGTGCCGGCGTCGCCAGCGCCCACACCCCGCCGATGGCGAGCGGTACCAGACCCAGGCGGCGCGCGCGCGTTCGCCAGAGCATGATCCACAGCCCGCCGGAGATCATCGCCACGAACGCGCCCACCGGCATCGATGGCAACGCCGCGACGGATCCGGGAACGAACGACACCGTCCGCGCCAGCCACAGGAGCAACCGCAATCCCTGCCCAGCCGCCCACCAGAACGGCGCCCCGACGCCGCCCAGATCGAACAACAGCGCCAATGCTTCGGCGGGCATCACGACGAAGGTGGTCAGCGGAATCGCGACGATGTTGGCGAAGGCGCCATAAAGCCCGGACTTATGGAAATGGTAGAGGCCGATGGGCGCCAGCGCCGCCTCTACGACGATGCCGGTGAGAAGCAATGATGCGATTTCGCGTGCAAACCGGCGGTGCAGCGCCTCGTCCCGCTTCAGCGTCCACGCCCGCACCCACGGATGATCGTGCAGCGCGACGATGGCGGTGACGGCGGCAAAGCTCAGCTGGAAGCTGGGGCCGACGAACGCTTCGGGCCGAAACGCCAGCACTACCAGCGCGCCGACGGCCACCGGCCGCAGCGTCATCGCCTCCCGCCCGAGCGCGAGGCCCGCCAGCACCATCAGCGCCGCCACGCAGGACCGCACCGTCGGCACCTCCGCGCCCGACAGCAATGTGTAGGCGATCCCGGCCAACGCCCCTGCTCCCGCCGCAATCAGGTGCAGCGGCCAGCGCAGAGCCAGCCGTTCGCTCAATGCGAGCAGCTTCAGCGTCAGAAACATCGTCGCGCCGATCGCCGCCGCGACATGCAGCCCGCTGATCGACAGAAGATGCGCGAGCCCCGATTGGCGCATTGCGTCCGCATCCGACTGATCGATCGCGCCGACATCGCCGGTTACGAACGCCGCCGCCACGCCGCCCACGCTCCCGGCCAATTGCGCCTCGATATGGCGGGTGAGCCGCGCCCGCTGCGTCGCCAGCCAGCGCCAGAAGCCGCCATCGGACGGCGCTGCGACGACGGTGACCGGCCCCAGTGCCTTGCCGGTCGCGCCGATCCGCTTGAACCAGGCGACGCGCGCGAAATCATAGGCACCGGGCACCGCCGCCTCGGGCGGCGGCACCAATCGCGCCCGCGCTGCGATCCGCGCGCCGGGGCTCAGTCCGGCCGGCGCATTCTCCTGATCGATCGACATGCGCAGCTGCGGCGGCAGGCCCAATCCCGGCTCCGGCGCGATCAGCAGCCGCACCTGTTCGCGCGCGGGCAGCGGATCCGCCTCGATCACCGTGCCGCGCACCTCCACGACCATCGGCCGCGCCAGAACGGGCGCCGCCACCTCCACGCTGCGCGTCCAAGCGAGGCCGACGCCGAGCATCGCGACGAGCGCGGCCCAGCCGACCGCGCTCGCCGCGCGCCCGCCCCGCCCGATTGCCAGCGCCGCCGCGCCCACGCCGCCAAGCAGCGCCATCGCCGCGAGCCACATCCATCGCTCGCCGAGGCCGAAGTAGAGGCCGATGCCCAACCCGAGCACGACCGGCAGCCAGAGCCCCAGCTGATCGCGCTCGGCATCCAGCCAAGCCTCGAATCCGTCGCGCACGGCGGCGGGGCGGAGCGCGACAGGCCATCGCCCGCCCTCACGCCCCCTTCCGCCCCTCGCCAGCACCATGCTAGGGGGCGCGACCCCACGACCCGCCATAGGGTCCAGCTTGTAAGAGGCATGTCTTGAGCGCAAGCGCACCCGAAGCGACGGGACCGGCCGTGGTCACCCGTTTTGCCCCTTCGCCGACCGGCTTCCTCCATATCGGCGGCGCGCGGACCGCGCTGTTCAACTGGTTGTTCGCCCGCCACCACGGCGGCAAGTTCCTGCTGCGGATCGAAGATACCGATCGCGCCCGCTCCACCGAGCCCGCGATCGAAGCAATTCTGGATGGGATGCGCTGGCTGGATCTCGATTGGGATGGCGCAGAGGTCTATCAGTTCGCGCGGATGGATCGCCATGCCGAGGTCGCCCGGGCGATGCTCGATTCGGGCCATGCCTATCGCTGCTACATGACGCAGGAGGAGTTGGCCGCCGCGCGCGGACTGGCCCAGACCGAGAAGCGCCCGTTCAAGGTCGATAGCCCGTGGCGTGACCGCGATCCCGCCGATGCGCCCGCCGACAAGCCGTTCGTCGTCCGTATCAAGGCGGAACGCGGCGGCGAGACGACCATCGAGGACAAGGTGCAGGGCGCCGTCACCGTCGCCAACGATATTCTGGACGACATGGTGCTGCTGCGCTCCGATGGCACGCCGACCTATATGCTCGCCGTTGTCGTCGACGATCACGACATGGGCGTCACCCACGTGATCCGGGGCGACGATCACCTCAACAACGCCTTCCGCCAGCTGGGTATCATCCGCGCGATGGGCTGGGCCGAGCCGACCTACGCGCATATCCCGCTGATCCACGGCGCCGACGGCGCGAAGCTGTCGAAGCGCCACGGCGCGCTGGGCGTCGATGCCTATCGCGACGAACTCGGCCTGCTGCCTGAAGCGGTGAACAATTATCTGCTGCGGCTGGGCTGGGGCCACGGCGACGAGGAGGTCATTCCCCGCCCCCGCGCCATCGAACTGTTCGATCTGGCCGGGGTCGGCCGCGCGCCGGCCCGCTTCGATCTGAAGAAGCTGGAGAGCGTCAACGGCCAGTATATGCGCGAGGCCGACGATGATCGGCTGGCCGCGCTCATAGCCCGCGGAGTCGGCGTGGCAGATGATCCCGCCAAGCTGGATCTGCTGCGCCGCGCCATGCCTTCGCTGAAGCCGAGAGCCAAGAATCTCAATGAGTTGGCGGAAAGCGCATCTTTCCTTTTCCGCACTCGCCCTCTGGACGTGGACGAAGCGGCGGCCAAGCTGCTAGATGGCCCGGCGCGCCTTCTTCTGGCGCGTGCCCGGGATGCGCTCGCGGCGATCGATGACTGGAGCCTGGAAGGGCTCGACGTCGCGGTCCGCCAGATTGCGGAAAACGAGGGACTCGGCCTCGGCAAGCTGGCGCAGCCGCTGCGCGCAGCCTTGACCGGGCGGACGACCTCACCAGGCATCTTCGACGTTCTCGTGCTTGTCGGGCGCGAGGAAAGTCTTGCCAGGCTGGAAGACCAGATCGGGCAGGCGCCACAGATTTGAAGGAGACCATTCGGATGGGCGAAACGAGCACGATCGGCCTTGCAGGCAAGAGCCACGAATATCCGGTACGCTCCGGCAGCACCGGCCCCGACGTCGTCGACATCCGCAAATTCTATGCCGACACCGGCGCCTTCACCTACGATCCCGGCTTCACCTCCACGGCAAGCTGCGAATCGCAGATCACCTATATCGATGGCGACGCGGGCATCCTGCTTCACCGCGGCTATCCGATCGATCAGCTGGCCGAGAAGTCCAGCTTCATGGAAGTCTCCTATCTCCTCCTGAACGGCGAACTGCCGTCCAAGGCGGAACTCGATAATTTCAGCTACACGATCACGCGCCACACGATGGTGCATGAACAGCTCGCCACCTTCTATCGGGGCTTCCGCCGCGATGCGCATCCGATGGCGATCATGTGCGGCGTGGTCGGCGCGCTTTCGGCCTTCTACCACGATTCCACCGACATTGCGGATCCGGAGCAGCGCAAGATCGCCAGCCACCGGCTGATCGCCAAGCTGCCGACGCTGGCGGCGATGGCGTATAAATATTCGATCGGTCAGCCCTTCGTCTATCCGAAGAACAACCTGTCCTATGCGGGCAATTTCCTGCGGATGACGTTCGGCGTGCCGGCCGAGGATTATGAAGTCGATCCCATCATCGAAGATGCGATGGACAAGATCTTCATCCTCCACGCCGATCACGAGCAGAACGCATCGACGTCCACCGTGCGCCTAGCCGGATCGTCGGGAGCGAACCCGTTCGCCTGCATCGCCGCCGGCATCGCCTGCCTGTGGGGCCCCGCGCATGGCGGCGCCAACGAAGCCGCGCTCAACATGCTGCGCGAGATCGGCACGCCCGATCGGATTCCTGAATATATTGCCCGCGCCAAGAACAAGGACGACCCGTTCCGCCTGATGGGCTTCGGCCATCGGGTCTACAAGAATTTCGATCCGCGCGCGAAGGTGCTGTCCAAGGCCGCGACCGAGGTTCTGGACAAGCTTGGCATTTCCGATCCGGTGCTGGATACGGCGCGCGAACTGGAGCAGATCGCTCTCAAGGATTCGTACTTCATCGATAAGAAGCTCTACCCGAACGTGGACTTCTATTCGGGCGTGATCCTCTCGGCGATCGGCTTCCCGACATCGATGTTCACGGTGCTGTTCGCCATTGCGCGCACGGTCGGCTGGATTTCTCAGTGGAACG
>Ga0247730_1000385_pt1 | contig 34864 bp, 29 predicted proteins | sample UWRJL073202C2_FD_180959 | JGI IMG/M metagenome (GOLD analysis project Ga0247730, IMG submission 180959) | Plant litter microbial communities from Arlington Agricultural Research Station in Wisconsin, United States - UWRJ-L073-202C-2 | ecosystem: Environmental > Terrestrial > Plant litter >... | reverse complement strand
TGATCAACCTGGTGGGCTCGTTCCTCCTGGGTCTGCTGCTCGGCGCGCCGCTGCCACGGATGTCGGCCGACCTGCGGCTGGCGCTGACGACCGGTGTCCTCGGGACGTTCACGACGCTCTCGGCCCTCGCACTGTCCACCGTGCTGCTCGTGGACGGGGGGCGCGCCGGCACCGCGGCCCTCTACGTGGCCGTGTCGCTCGTCGCCGGTCTGACGGCTGCCGGAGCCGGCCTCGCGCTGGGCGGGCGGGCGACACGACGAGGTGGCGCTGCATGACGCTCGGCCCCGGCCTGGCCGCCGCCGTGATCCTGGCCGGCGGGCTCGCCGCGGTGCTGCGGCTCGTGGTCTCGCGTCGGCTGGTGGGCGGTCGGTCCGACGGCGTGCCCGTCGGGGTGCTGGCGGTCAATGCCGCCGCGTCGATGCTCGCGGGCGCGGTGGGCGGCCTGCTCGCGTCGGGACGCATCGGTCCCGGCACGGCTCTGGTCGCCCTGACGGGGGTCGCCGGAGGCCTGTCGACCTTCAGCACGTTCGCGGTCGACACGGTCCGGCTGATCCGGTCACGGCACCCGTCCGCGGCGATCGCCAACGTCGTCGCGACCGTCGGCGGATGCACCCTGCTGTGTGCCGGGTGCTTCGCCCTCACGCGCTAGCGGCGCCGGCGATGCAGCCGAGGGCAGGCCGGCCGTGCCCGCCGCGCGGTAGAGTCGGGCACCACGACAGAGAGGCACCGGCATGGCTCAGTCCCGTGACCGTCTCATCGGTCGTCTCGCCGCCGTCCTGGCCAGCCTGCACGCCGTCGAGTCGGGCGCCGCGCGCCTGTGCGAGGCGGGTCGCCGCATGCTCGACGCCGACGGAGCGGCCCTGACGATCGTGTCGGCGAACCGGTCCAGGCTCGTGGTCGCGACGACCGACGATCTCGCGTCCGAGCTCGAGGACCTGCAGGAGGTCGTGGGCGAGGGGCCGAGCCGGGACGCGTTCGAGCGCAACTCGCTGCAGGTGGCGGACTTCTCGACGCCGGAGGCCGGACGCTGGTCGCTGATGCACGAGCACGGTCAGCGGCTGGGCTTCTCGGGGCGGGTCGTGGCCGTGCCGCTGCGCCCGGACGAGCTGCCGGTCGGCGTCCTGTCGGCTCATCGGGCCGACACCGGGTTCAGGGTCGATCCACTGACCGCGGAGGTCCTGGGCGTCGCGATCGGGACGGCCCTGCTGCAGGACTCCCGGCTGGGCGTGCAGGGCGATGTCTTCGCCGAGGTGTGGCCGGACCGCGCCCGGATCCACCAGGCGACCGGCATGATCATCTCGCAGGTGGGGGTGCGTCCCGAGGACGCGCTCGCCCTGCTGCGAGGTCACGCCTTCGCCAGCAACACGACGCTGCTGGACGTCGCGCAGCAGGTCGTCGAGCGACACATCAACTTCCGACACTTCACGATCGAGGGTGACTGACGATGGACGCAGCTCGCGCAGCACAGGCCCTGGCGCAGGCCACCTCGTCGATGACGGGGTCGCTCGATGTCGCCGGGGCCATGAGTGCGCTGCTGGTCAGCTGCCACGACGCGCTCGGCGTCGACGCCAGCGGGGTCCTGCTCGAGTCGCGGGGACGCCTCGAGCTGTTCGTCGCTTCCAGCCACCAGGCCGACGAGCTCGAGACGCACCAGCTGCACGCCGACGAGGGCCCGTGCATCGAGGCGTACCGGACCGGGCTCCCGGTCCGCGCCAGCTCGGCAGGCGCACTGGTCGAGCGGTGGCCCGACTTCGGCGTGACGATGCTCGCCTCCGGCTTCGCGTCGGTGCACGCGTCGCCGCTCGGCATCCGGGGCTCGACGTTCGGTGCGATGGGCCTGTTCCGCCGGGCCGACGTCCCGTTCGAGCCCGACGAGGACCGACTGGCCCAGGCCTTCGCCGACATCGCGTCGGTCCTGGTCGCCCACCTGGGGGAGGTCACGCCGCAGCACCTCGCGGAGCGTGCGCACCAGGCGCTCGACGGACGCATCGTCATCGAGCAGGCCAAGGGCGTCCTCGCCGACACCCACGACCTCACGATGGCGGCGGCGTACGACCTGCTCGTCGCCGGTGCCCTCGAGCGGCGTCAGCCCCTCACGGCGTGGGCCGCCCAGGTGGTCGCCGCTGCGCACGAGGGCCGGTAGCGCGCTCGCGTAGAGTGGGGCCCGGTGCGCCGGGACGTCTGGTCGGCGATCGTGCCGTCGACACGTGAGGAGCCACCGTGATTTCTTCCTCCGGTCGCCGGGTCCTCGGTCGAGGGTCCTGGGCGGAGTCGACCCGTGTCGCCGAGGTGCTGCGGCGCGAGACGGTCGGTGGCGTCCTGCTGCTGGTGGCCGCCGTCGTGGCCGTGGCGTGGGCGAACTCGCCGTGGCGCGCGGGCTATGCCTCGATGAAGGAGGCCCGGGTCGGTCCGTCGTCCCTGCACCTGGACCTCAGCCTCGCGAGCTGGGCCGCCGACGGGCTGCTGGCGATCTTCTTCTTCGTGGCCGGGCTGGAGGTCAAGCGCGAGTTCGTCGCCGGGGACCTGCGGGAGCCGCGACGCGCAGCCATCCCCGTCCTCGCCGCCGTCGGGGGGATGGTGGTGCCGGCGCTCGTGTTCGTCGCGATCAACCTCACGACCGGGGACGGCGCCCTGAAGGGATGGGCGATCCCCACCGCCACCGACATCGCCTTCGCGGTGGCCGTCCTCGCCGTGATCGGCACGCACCTGCCCTCGGCGCTGCGGACGTTCCTGCTGACGCTCGCCGTGGTCGACGACCTGCTGGCCATCACCGTCATCGCGCTGTTCTACACCGCATCGCTGACGCTGGGCTGGCTGGCGCTGGCCCTCGTCCCGATCGGGCTGTTCGGGGTGCTGGTGCAGCGGCGCGTCCGGTCGTGGTGGCTGCTGGTCCCGCTGGCGCTGGTCGCGTGGGCGCTGGTGCACGCGTCGGGGGTGCACGCCACGGTCGCCGGGGTGCTGCTGGCGTTCACGGTGCCCGTGGTCCGGAGCGACGCGGCGGGCGGCCCCGGCGCCGGGCCGGGCCTGGCCGAGCACCTCGAGCACCTGCTGCGGCCGTTGTCGTCCGGTGTCGCGGTCCCGGTGTTCGCCCTGTTCGCCGCCGGCGTCACGGTCGGCGGGCTCGACGGGCTCGGCGACGCGCTGACCGACCGGGTGGCGGTCGGCATCGTGATCGCCCTCGTGCTCGGCAAGACGATCGGCATCCTCGGGACGACCTTCGCCGTGTCGCGCCTGACGAGGGCCGAGCTCGACGACGACCTGGCGTGGGTGGACGTCCTCGGGCTGGCGGTGCTGGCCGGCATCGGCTTCACGGTCTCGCTGCTCATCGGCGAGCTCGCGTACGGACCCGACAGCGTCCGGGACGACCACGTCAAGATCGGCGTGCTGGTCGGCTCCGTCCTGGCTGCGCTCATCGCCTCGCTGATCCTGCGACGGCGCAACCGCACGTACCGGTTGATCGAGGAGGCCGAGGCGCGCGACGACGACGCGGACGGCGTCCCGGACGTGTTCGCGCACGACTCCTGAGCCGGGCGAGCGCCGTCAGCGAGCACCCGGCGGGAGCCGCTGTCGGACGTCTCGTCGCCACGCGGCGGGGTTCCTCGGGGTGCTGGACGGGGGCCACGCAACCCATCGAGATTTTTCGATGACCGCGCGTAACCTGCCGGACACACGGGCCGTTACAGGTAGCACCCAGATCGGGTGAAGGACCCCACCCACCTCTCCAGGAGCACCATCGTGAAGTTCTTCGTCAACGTGGCCGTGGCCGTCGTCGCGGTGACCCTCGTGTCCGGCGGCGCAGCGTCGGCAGCCCCGTCCGGCACTTCCCTCGTCCAGCGGGACGAGCCCGGGAAGTCCGATCCCCCCGGCGTCGCCAAGGGGCAGGACCAGCGGACCGACCACCCCACCCCCGCGGCCACGGGCAAGCCGACCACCTCGCCGAAGCCGAAGCCGAAGCCCGCGGTGACCACGCCCGCGCCGACGGCGACGGCGACGGCGACCAAGCCCAACCCCGGCAAGGCCGTGGGGAGGACGAAGACAGGCACGGGCACCCCGACCCCGCGGGCCGGTGACGGCAAAAGCCCGTCGTCTGCCTCGGGCAACGAGAACACCACGATCACGTTCTGCCACGTGCCGCCCGGCAACCCGGCCCAGGGACACGTCATCACGACGTCGGTCAACGCCATCAGCCCCGGCCACGTCAACCACCCCGGCGACATCATCCCGCCGTTCTCGTACCTCAAGCAGGGCAGGACCGTGAGCTTCGCCGGGCAGAACTGGGACGCCGCAGGGCAGCAGGCTCTTGCCAACGGCTGCACGTCGGTCGCCTCGGCCGCCCGCGGCTCCTCGACGACGTCCGACGCCTCGACGGGGAGCAGCGCCCCGGCGGTCCCGGCCGCACCGGCCGCACCGGCCGCCCCGTCGTCCGGACCCACCCCGGGGACGAGCCTGACGACCGGCGACCCGCAGACGGGCATCTCCACCACGTCGCTGTCCGCCGACGCCCCGCCGAAGGACGAGAGCGTCATCGAGGGCCTGCTGCCCAACACCGGCGGCGCCCGTCTGGGGCTGCTCGTGGCCGGTGTCGCCCTGGTCGCCGGAGGCACGGCCCTGGTGGCCCGACGGCGCAGGGTGGCATGAGGGTGGCCCGCGCCCCCTCGCGGGGGTGCGGGCCACCGGTTCGGCAGCTTCCGCCCGGCTGCCGTCGAAGACTGGCACCCTGTGAGTCAGGCACACAGCACGACGACACGAAGGATCAGGGGCGCGCATGAGCATCTGGCGAGGGTGGCTGGCGATCGGCGCGGTGCTGGTCGGCGTCTACCCCCTGGTTCCCGGACCCCTGGCGCGGGACGTCTGCTACGTCGTGGTCGGTCTGGCCAGCGTCGTCGCGATCCTCGTCGGCGTGCGACGCAACAGGCCCGCCGTGCGTGCGCCCTGGTACCTGTTCGCAGCCGGGCTGCTGTCCTGGACGGTCGGGGACTCGATCTACAGCTGGAACGCCGACGTCCGTGAGGTCACCCCGTTCCCGTCCTCCGCGGACGCGCTGTACCTCGGCGCCTACCCGCTGCTGGCCGTCGGGATCGCCGTCCTCGTCCGCAGCCGCGGCACGCGGGCCGGTGTCGCCTCGACGATCGACAGCGCCATCGTCGTGGTGGGGGTGGGGCTGCTGTCCTGGACCTGGTTGGCCCAGCCGATGCTCGCGGCCGAGGACGTGTCCGGGTTCGACCGGGCCCTCGCGGTCGCCTACCCGGCCGGTGACATCGTCCTGCTGGCCATGCTCGTGCGGCTCGTCTCGGCGCCCGGCGTCGCCTCGACGGCCCTGCGGCTCCTCGTCGGTGCGGTCGTCATGCAGGTCGCGGCCGACACGGCGCTGGCTGCGGCCCCGTCGTCGTCGTGGGACTACGCGCCCGCCCTGGACCTCCTGTGGCTCGGGTCGTACGTGTGCTGGGGCGCGTCGGCGCTGCACCCCGGGATGGGCGCACTGCCTCAGCGCGATCCGTCCACGGCCCACCGGTTCACCCGTCGTCGCCTGGTCGTCCTCGGCACCGCCGCGCTCCTGCCGTCGCTCACCCACCTCGTGGCCATCGGCACCGGACGGTCGATGGACCCGTGGGCCGTCACGGGCGGGTCGATCGCCCTGACGGCGCTGGTGCTGGCGCGGACGGCGTGCGCGGTCGGTGAGATCCGCGCGACCGCGACGCAGCGTGACCGGCTCGAGGAGCACCTGTTCGAGCACGCCTCGCGTGACGCCCTGACCGGTCTGTTCAACCGCGCCTACCTGATCAGCCTGGCCGGTGGGGCGCTCCGACGCGCGCAGATCTCCGGCTCGGCCACCGGACTGCTCGTCGTCAACCTGGACGGCTTCGCCGCCGTCAACCGCGAGTGGGGACCGGCAGCCGGTGACGCCGTGCTGCGGGAGACCGGTCGGCGGATCCGAGCGGTCAGCGAGCCGTGCCCGGTGGGACGTCTGGGCGACGACCAGTTCGTGGTCCTGGTGGACGGGGCGGATGCCGAGACCCAGACGGCCCGGCTCGCCGAGCTCCTCCTGGACGCGCTGCGTCCGCCCGTCGTCCACGACGACCAGCACCACCAGAGCCAGGTGTCGATCGGTGCCTCGGTCAGTCTCGACGGCGGCACGGATGCCGGTCAGCTGCTCCAGGAGGCGCTCGTCGCCGTTCGACGCGCCCGGTCCTCGACGGCCGACGGCATCGAGATCTACGACGACTTCATGCGGCGCGAGCACGCCCACCGGAGCGAGGTCGACTCGTCGCTGCGCCGAGCCCTGGAGGGCGGCGACCTCGAGCTGTACTACCAGCCGGTGGTCGCCGCGGTGTCCGGGGTCGTCGACGGCTACGAGGCGCTGCTGCGCTGGAACGACGCAGGCCGGGTCCGATCCGCGGCAGACTTCGTCCCGGTCGCGGAGCGCTCCGACCTCATCTGCGACATCGGCCGATGGGTGCTGACGGAGGCCACGCGGCAGCTCGCGACGTGGATCGCCGCGGAGCCCGAACGGTTCGGCGACCTGACCGTCGCGGTGAACATCTCCGGCCGCCACCTCGCAGGCAGCATCGTCGAGGACGTGCGCGCGGCCCTTCGCGACAGTGGGCTCCCCAGCCATCACCTGGTGCTCGAGGTCACCGAGTCGGTGCTCGTCGAGGTGCCCCGGGCTGTCGTCCAGCTCACGTCGTTGCGCAGCATCGGGGTGACGATCAGTCTCGACGACTTCGGCACCGGGTTCACGTCGATCGGCCAGCTGCGCCACCTGCCGATCGACACCATCAAGATCGACCGGAGCTGCTTCGACTCCGAGGAGCCCGGCTCGTCGGAGCTGATCGCGCTCATGACGGGCGCGGCTCACGCCTGCGGGCTGCTCGTGGTGGCGGAGGGGATCGAGCGCCCCGATCAGCTCGAGACGCTGCTCACCCTCGACTGCGACACGGCGCAGGGATTTCTGTTCTCCCGTCCGATGCGGGCCGCGGACGTGCGCGCCTACCGTGGACGGGACGGGGCCCCGCAGCTGCGGGTGGTGCGGGACGACGACCCGCTGCGCTGATCGCCGACGGCGTGGTGTGGCGTGGCGCGGGTCAGGACGCGGCGAGCTCCGCCGGACGATCGCCCAAAGACGCGCGCAGCAGGTCGGCCACGGCGTCGACGGCGCCGGGGACGACGGAGTAGAACGACCACGACCCGCGCTGGCTCCTCGACAGCAGGCCCGCGTGCACGAGGATCTTCAGGTGGTGGGAGACCGTCGGCTGCGACAGGTTGACCGGTTCGGTCAGGTCGCAGACACACGCCTCCGCACCGGCGTGAGCCGCCACCAGCGACAGCAGCCGCACCCGGGTGGGATCGGAGATCGCCTTGAACTTCAGCGACAGCGAGACCGCCTCAGCGTGATCCATCGCCGTCACCCCCACGGCGGCGTCGCGGGGGTCGGGGTCGGCGTCGGCGATGGCCGTGGGAGTCACCATGACTCCATGGTCGCTCACAAGCCGCGCGCCGTCGACAGGATCGGTCGGATCCGTCGAGGTCGGTGGCAGCCGGCGCGTGAGGAGGGCCCCGACCGGCACGACCGGGGCCCTCCTGATCGACGGCTACGCGACGATGGACGTCTGGTCGGAGGCGTCGGTCAGCTGGATCTTGCGCGGCTTGGCGCGCTCGCTCACCGGGATGACCAACGACAGGACGCCGTTGTCGTAGCTGGCCGAGATGTGCTCGGTGTCCAGGCCCTCACCCAGCGTGAACTGCCGCACGTAGCTGCCGGAGCGGCGCTCCTGCGCGATCCACTGCGCGCCCTCGTGGTCGGCGGCGGTCCGCTCGGCGCGGATGGTCAGCAGGTTGCCGTCGAGGTCGAGGTCGATCGATCCCGGGTCGACCCCGGGAAGATCGGCGTTCAGGAGGTAGCGGTCGCCGTCCCTGAGCAGGTCGACCGGTACGGCTCGCGGTCCGGTGCGCAGCTGGGTCAACCCGCTCACCCGGCGGTCGAGCTCGCTGAAAGGATCAAAAGTCATCGCGTTCATGGCAGATACCCTTCCTGTGAAGTTGAGTCCCTGCGACTCAACTACTGGCATTTTTAGCGCCGTCCATCGGCGCTGCGCAAGCACCCGGCACCAAAAATTTCCTGAGAGCGGGGGGCCGGCCTGCGGCGGCCCGCACCGGTCTCGTCTCGGCCGCGACCGGCGGGTGCGACCGTCGTCCGCTAGGTTTCGACCATGAGCTTCGGTCCAGCGGTTTCGTGCAGAAGCTGCCATGACCGTCCTGCCTGAGCGACCGTCGTCCGTGCAGTTCACGGATGAGCTGAACGGCGTCCTCGCCGAGGTCGCCGCCGCCATGGGCGCCGACTCGGCCACGGTCCTGGTGCTGGAGCCGACCAAGACGGCGCTGGAGCCCCTGACGTCGATCGGACTCGACCGGACCCCGCGGCTCGCGACGCGGGTCCCGCTGGGCCAGGGCTTCGCCGGCCGGGTCGCCCTGACCCGATCATCCGTCCGGCTCGACGAGATCACGGCGGAGAACGTCCTCAACCCCGTGCTCCACGCCCACGGGATCAGGGCCGTCGTGGGCGTCCCGCTGGTCGACGGGGACGAGCTGGTGGGCGTCCTGCACGTGGGGTCCAGGACGGCGGGCCGGTTCGTCCGGTCCGACGAGCTGACCCTGCTCGACATCAGCAAGCAGGTGGCCGCGATGGTCGGCGCCCGCCTGCGGGCGGCCGAGTACTCCGCCGCCGAGGCGTTGCAGCGCAGCCTCCTGCCCGTCCTGCCGCCCGATCTGGTGGGACTGGAGGCGGCGGTCCGCTACCTTCCGGCCGAGGGCGAGCTCGGCGGGGACTGGTACGACCTGTTCGAGCTGCCCGACGGCCGGGTCGGCGTCGTCATGGGGGACGTGGTCGGTCACGGCCTGGACGCCGCGATCGTCATGGGTCGGCTCAAGAGCGCGCTCAGGGCCTATGCGTTGGAGCACGAGGACCCGGCCGCCGTGCTCTCGATGCTGGATCGCAAGATCAGCCACTTCGAGGGCGGCGCGCTGGCCACGGTCATCCTGGGGATCGCGGCTCCCCCCTACCGCGAGTTCGTCTTCAGCTCGGCCGGCCACTGGCCTCCCGTCCTCGCCGTCGAGGGGCAGCCGCCGGGACCGGTGGAGGTGGCGCGCGGGCTGCTGCTCGGCGTCGACTCGTCCCGGCCTCGCTCCTCCAGTGCCGTGGTGCTGGAGGAGGGCTCGGTGCTGTGCCTCTACACGGACGGACTCATCGAGCGTCGCGCGGACCTGGTCGGGTCCGACTCGATCGACACGCGACTCGCTCGGCTGTCGACCGCGCTGGACCCGGACGTGAGCGCCGAGCAGAACTGCCGCAACATCGTTGCGGGGCTGGTGTCGCAGGACGTCATCGAGGACGACGTCGCGCTGCTGGTGCTGCGCGCGCACTAGAGCCGTCGACTACCGCGCCCGGGCCGCGAGGTCGTCCGCGCGGTGCGGGATGCGCGTCGAGTGGCACCCCCAACGGGATTCGAACCCGTGCTACCGCCGTGAAAGGGCGGCGTCCTAGGCCGCTAGACGATGGGGGCCAGAAACCTGTTCAGCATAGACGGTGACGAGCGACGCCGTCACACTGCGTCGGGCAGGATGGAGCCATGATCGAGGTGAGCGAGGACCGGTTCGCCGAGCTGGTCGAGACCGCCTTCGCCGCGGTGCCCGCCGAGCTCGCCGCACTGCTCGACAACGTGGTGCTGTTCATCGAGGACGACGCCCCACCGGACGATCCGACGCTGCTGGGCCTCTACGACGGCATCCCGCTGACCGAGCGCGACGGCTCGTACGCCGGTGTCGTGCCCGACCGGATCTTCGTCTACCGCCGTCCGACGCTCGCGATCTGCGACACCGAGGACGACGTCGTCGAGGAGGTCGGCATCACGGTGGTGCACGAGATCGCGCACCACTTCGGCATCGAGGACGACCGGCTGCACGAGCTCGGCTATGCCTGACGTCCGCCGCGCGTCGGAGCGCTTCCACACCGTCGGCGACGGCGTCCAGACCTGGCACAGCTTCTCGTACGGGGTGCACTACGACCCCGACCAGATCGGCTTCGGTCCGATCATGGCGATCAACACCGAGCACGTCGACCCCGGACGGGGCTACGGCGTGCACGCCCACGCCGACGTGGAGATCGTCACGTGGGTGCTGGAGGGCGTGCTCCGTCACGAGGACTCGACGGGGCAGTCGGGCGACGTCCGCCCGGGCACGGCTCAGCGGCTCAGCGCCGGCACCGGCGTGCGGCACTCCGAGCGCAACGCGTCGGCCGACGAGCCGCTGGTGTTCGTCCAGATGATGCTGCGGTCCGCGCACGAGGCCGCGCCGGAGTACGCCCAGGTCGACGTCACGCCCGTCGCCGGTGAGCTGGTCGGGACGGTCCCGGTGCACGCGCCGGCCGAGCTGTTCGCCGTGCGTCTCGACGCGGGCGGGTCGGTCGTGGTGCCGGGCGCCGACCGCAGCCTCGTGCTCGTCACGTCGGGCTCCATCGGCTGCGACGGCGTCGTGGCGGGGCCGGGTGACGAGCTGCGGTTCACGGCCGAGGGGGGGTACCAGCTGTCGTCGGCGGAGCCCGCCACGGCGCTGGTCTGGCAGCTGCACGGCTGACACCCCGACGGTTCGTTGCGGACCGCAACGGAACCCCGAATCACGCCCGAAATCTGAGGGCCCTAGGCTGAACAGGTGAAAGGCTGGAACGCGCACGCAGAGGCCGTCGAACACCTGCTGAAGTCGTACACGACCATCCCGCCGGGCGCCCGCGTGCGCCTGGCGAAGAAGACGTCGAACCTGTTCCGGCCCCGCGCCGCCAACGACGCGCCGGGTCTGGACGTCAGCGGTCTGGACGGCGTCATCGCCATCGACACCGCCGCCGCGACGGCCGACGTCCAGGGCGTCTGCACGTACGAGGACCTCGTCGCGGCCACGCTCCCGCTGGGGTTCATCCCGTACGTCATCCCGCAGCTGCGCACCATCACCCTCGGCGGTGCCGTCACGGGCCTGGGCATCGAGTCGACGTCGTTCCGCAACGGCCTGCCGCACGAGTCGGTCCTCGAGATGGACATCCTGACGGGCTCGGGCCGGCTCGTGACCGCGACGCCCGACAACGAGCACGCGGCCCTGTTCGAGGCGTTCCCCAACTCCTACGGCAGCCTCGGCTACGCGACCCGCCTCAAGATCAAGCTCGAGGCCGTCCCGCAGTTCGTGACCCTGCGCCACGTCCGCCTGCCCGACGCCGCGCAGGCGGTCAAGGCCATCGAGGTCATCGCCGAGACCGGCGAGTGGCACGGCGAGCGCGTCGACGGGCTCGACGGCACCGCGTTCAGCCCCGACGAGATCTACCTGACGCTGGCCCACTTCACGGACACGCTGCCGTCGGGCGGCCCGTCGGCCGTCAGCGACTACACGGGCCAGCAGATCTTCTACCAGTCCATCCAGCAGCGCGAGACCGACGCCCTGACGATGAACGACTACATCTGGCGCTGGGACACCGACTGGTTCTGGTGCTCCGGGGCGTTCGGCGCCCAGAACAAGTGGGTCCGCCGGCTCTGGCCCGCCAGGTACCGCCGCAGCGACGTCTTCCACAAGATCGTGGGCCTGGACGAGCGGTTCGGCATCATCGCGAAGCTCGACCGGCTCAAGAAGATCCCCGGCCGCGAGCGCGTCATCCAGGACATCGAGGTGCCGCTCGACAAGGTGCCGGAGTTCCTGGAGTGGTTCGACGTGAACATCGGCATGCGACCGGTGTGGCTGTGCCCGCTGCGCACCACCCGGGCGTGGCCCGTGTACCCGCTCGAGCCCGGCGCGATCTACGTCAACGCCGGCTTCTGGGGCACCGTCGAGGTCCCGGCCGGATCGCCCGAGGGCATGGTCAACCGCAAGATCGAGGACGCGGTGCACACCATGGGCGGGCACAAGTCGCTCTACTCCGAGGCGTTCTACGACCACGAGACATTCGACCAGATGTACGGCGGAGAGGTGCTCGCCGCCGTGCGGTCGACGTACGATCCCGACAGCAGGCTGAGCACCCTGTACGAGAAAGCAGTGAGGAACTCATGACCATTGACGTAGGCGTACGCCTCTCCATCGCCGACGCGCTGGCCCGTCTGATGAAGGACGGTCTGCCCTTCCGTTTCGAGGCCTTCGACGGCAGCGCCGCCGGCCCCGTCGACGCCCCGTTCACGCTGCGCCTGCTCAACGAGCGCGGCCTGTCGTACCTCATGACGGCTCCGGGAGACCTGGGCTTCGCGCGGGCGTACGTCGCCGGCGACCTCGAGCTCGAGGGCATCCACCCCGGCAACCCGTACGACGCGATGGTGCTCATCATGAGCCAGCTGCGCTTCAAGGTGCCGTCCGCCGCCGAGATGGTGCAGATCGTCCGCAGCCTCGGCTTCGGCAACCTCAAGCCCCCGCCGCCGCCGGCCGAGGAGCACCTGCCCAAGTGGCGTCGCGCACTCGAGGGCATGCGGCACAACAAGAAGCGCGACGCCGAGGCGATCCACCACCACTACGACGTCTCCAACCGCTTCTACGAGCTGGTGCTCGGCCCGTCGATGACGTACACGTGCGCGGTCTACCCGACGCTCGAGTCGACGCTGGAGGAGGCGCAGCACGAGAAGTACGACCTCATCGCCCGCAAGCTCGACCTGCAGCCGGGCCAGCGACTGCTCGACATCGGCTGCGGCTGGGGTGGCATGGTCCGTCACGCCGCGAAGCACTACGGCGTCAAGGTCCTCGGCGTGACGCTGTCGCGCGAGCAGGCCGCCTGGGCGCAGGAGGAGATCAAGCGCCAGGGCCTGGACGACCTCGCGGAGGTCCGGTTCCTGGACTACCGCGACGTCCAGGAGGGCGAGTTCGACGCGATCAGCTCGATCGGCCTGACCGAGCACATCGGCGTCAAGCAGTACGGCGAGTACTTCAGCTTCCTGCACAGCAAGCTCAAGCCGGGCGGTCGCCTGCTCAACCACTGCATCACGCGGCCCAACAACAAGACGACCACGACGGGCGCGTTCATCGACCGCTACGTGTTCCCCGACGGCGAGCTGACCGGCGTCGGCCGCATCCAGCTGGCCGTGCAGGACGCGGGCCTCGAGGTGCGGCACGTCGAGAACCTCCGCGAGCACTACGCCATGACCCTCAAGGGCTGGTGCGACAACCTCGTCGAGCACTGGGACGAGGCCCTCGAGGAGGTCACCCTCGGACGCGCCAAGGTCTGGGGCATCTACATGGCCGGATCGCGGCTCGCGTTCGAGCGCAACGAGATCGAGCTGCACCACGTGCTCGCGGTCAAGGCCGACGACACCGGCAACGCGAGCTGGCCGCTGCGACCGACCTGGGGCAGCTGATCGGTCGGTAGGCTCACGGGCGTGACCGGCCCCGACGACCAGCCCGGCCCCGACGACCGGCAGAGCGCGGTCCTGCGGGAGCAGCTGGCCTACGTCGACGTCGACCCGTACGCGGTGGCCGCGCACGCCCTCCGCTACGGGACGCCGGGCCTGCTCGACCTGCTGGCGCTGATGGCGACCGCGGGCCGCGACGACTTCGTCGCGGTGCGCGCGTCGTGCGAGCGGTTCGTGGCGACGGGCGACCTCCCGCAGGGGCACGAGCCGCGGGCCGTCGGCGCCCTGGCGCAGGCGCTGATCGGCCGGCACCACCGGCACGACGGCTACGCGCTCGCGGCCCGGATGCACCGCTTCGCGCACGCGCTGGGCACCCTGGACGACCAGCCCACGGGCTTCGCGAAGCTGCTCGTGCAGACGAATCTCGCGGCCGGTGAGCACGACCAGCTCGATGCCCTGCTGTCGGCCGATCCCGACCTGGTCGACGAGCACCTGCGCTGGATCGTGCGCACCGACCGGCTGGGTCCCGCCGTCACCGGCGGTGCCTTCGACGCGGTCGCCTGGAGCGCGTCCTTCAGCGAGATCTTCGCGCCCGAGCAGGTGGCGCCGGTCCGGGTCGGTGACGGTGAGGGACGCCCGTTCGACCGGCTCGAGGCCGCGGTGCCGCTGCTGCCGGCACGTGACGACCCACCACGGCTCGTCACGGTCGTCATGTCGGTGTTCGCGCCCGACGAGAGCTTCGAGACGTCCGTCCGCTCGATCCTGGCGCAGACGTGGCCGGATCTGGAGCTGCTCGTCGTCGACGACCGGTCGTCGGCCGAGGACTCGGCGACGATCGACGCCGTCGCCGCGTGGGACCCCCGCGTCACGGTGCTGCGGATGCCGGAGAACGGCGGCACCTACCGGGTCCGCAACCACGCCCTGGCCCACGCGCGGGGCGAGCTCGTGACGTTCCAGGACTCCGACGACTGGTCGCACCCGGAGCGGCTCGCCCGGCAGGTCGCCGCGATCGACGAGAACCCCGGCGCGATCGCCTCACTGAGCTCGTGGGTGCGGATGACGCCCGACCTGGTGCTCAACAAGGTCGGCTACGCCGCGACCCGCGTCAACGCCTCGTCCCTGATGTTCCGGCGCACCCCGGTCGTCGAGCGGCTGGGCGGCTTCGACACCGTCCGCAAGGACGCCGACTCGGAGTTCCGCGACCGCCTCGCGACGGTGTACGGCGAGGAGGCGATCGTCGTGCTGCCCGACGTCCTCGCCGTCGCGCAGCTGACCGCCGACTCCCTGTCACGCGACGACTTCTCGTTCGGCTGGTGGGCGTCGACGCGGGAGTCCTACGGCGCGGCCTACGCGTACTGGCACGACCGGATCCGTGCGGGTGAGGCGTCGCCGCGGCTCGACCCGTCGGCTCCGCGGGCGTTCCCGGCCCCGGCCGGCTTCGTCGACCGGGTGCCGGAGCCGCAGACCTACGACGTCGCGTTCGTCTCGGACTGGCGGACCGGCATCAACCGCTACGACACGGCTCCCCGACGCGTGCAGGCACTGCTGGACGGAGGCCTCACGGTCGCCGCCGGGCAGGCGGTCAACCTGCGGCACGCGTACCGGACGAGGCGCGAGCAGGTGCCCGAGCTGCGTCGCCTGCGGGCCGATCGCGGGCTCGGCTGGCTGACGTGGAGCGAGCCCCTGCACGCCGCGGTGACGGTGGTCGACTCGCCGGAGCTGCTGATGTTCCCGCGATCCGCCGACGACGTCCGGGTCACGACCGACCGGCTGGTCGTGGCGGCGGGCAGCTCGCCCCGGCACGCCGAGCGGGGGTGGACGCTCTACGACCCGGCCACGGTCGAGCGCAACGGCCGCGAGCTGTTCGGCGTCGAGGTCGAGTGGCTCCCGGCGCACGAGGCGGTCGCCGCCGACCTGCGGGCGGCCGGTGCCGGGACGATCCTGCCGCCGCGCGGCACCGCGGTCGTCGACCCGGGGCCGGCTCGCGCGGCGGCGGTCGGACGTCCACCGGTCGTCGGCGTCGCCCGGCTCGAGAAGATCGGCAAGAACCGCCTCCCGGGCGCTCAGCTGCTGCAGTACCTGCCGGACGACCCGGCCTACGCCGTGCGGGTCCTCGACGAGGACGACGTCGTCGCCAAGCTGTTCCGCAAGAACCCCGTGCCGGCCGGCTGGTCCGTGGTCCACGGCGTCCCGATCGACGTGTTCTTCTCAGGCGTCGACGTGGCGTTCGGGCACGCCCCGGACGCCTGGGGCGCCACGACGACGTGGCCGATGGTCTCGGCGCTCGCCGCGGGGGCGGTGCTCGTGGTCGACCCACGGCACCGCCCCGCCCTCGGCGACGCGGCGGTGTACGCGACGCCCGAGGACGCGCGCGCCGTGATCGACGCCCTGGTGGCGGATCCGGTGACGTACGCGGCCCAGCGGGCGCGCGGCGACGCGTACGTGCGATCCGTGCTCGACCCGGCGGCCTTCGCGGCCTTCGTCGCCGGCCTGCGACCCTGACGCGCCGGCACCGCAGCGCGTGCCGCTGACGGACGGGACACTTCGGCGGATCGGATAACCTGTCGGAGGCCCACGTGCCGCCAGACCAGACCCACCGAGCACAGACGGGACCGACGCGCATGTCCACCGCACAGCATCGCGGTTCCGCCGGTGGCCGGGGTGGCACGACGCTCACGAAGCCCGATCACGGTCGGACCATCCGCCTCGACATCGAGGGCATGCGCACGATCGCCGTCGGATCGGTGCTCATCGGTCACGCCGGGGTGTCGTTCATGGCCGGCGGCTTCGTCGGGGTCGACGTCTTCTTCGTGCTGTCGGGCTTCCTCATCACGGGGCTGCTCGCACGGGAGGTGTCCCGCTCCGGTCGCGTCAGCCTCAGCAGCTTCTGGGCCCGACGCATGAAGCGTCTGCTGCCGGCCAGCGCGACGGTGCTGGTGTTCTCCGCCCTGGTCGCGTACCTGTACCTGCCGATCACGCAGCGCAAGGACTTCGGCGGCGACATCGTCTCGGCGGCGCTGTACGTCGTGAACTGGCGGCTGGCCGACCGCGGCGTCGACTACCTCGCCGAGGACGTCGGGCAGTCGCCCGTCCAGCACTACTGGTCGCTCGCGGTGGAGGAGCAGTTCTACCTCGTCTGGCCGATCCTGATGCTCGTGATCGGGCTGGTCGCCGCACGTCGCTGGAGGCGCGGCGCGTTCGCGGTGCTCGGCGTCGCGACGATCGGCTCGTTCGCCTACTCCGTCCAGCAGACCGCCGACAGCCCGGCGACGGCGTACTTCGTCTCGACGACCCGCATCTGGGAGCTCGGCATCGGGGCGCTGCTGGCGCTGGCGGCCACGCAGGTGGAACGCCTGCCCGGCCTGCTGCGCGCCGTCGGCGGCTGGGTCGGCATCGCGATGATCGCGTACGCCGTGCTGGTCTTCGACGACTCCACGACGTGGCCCGGCGCCAACGCCCTCGTGCCCACGATCGGCGCCGCCCTGATGATCGCGAGCGGGCTGAGCCCCACGCCCGGGTCGCCGCAGCGTCTGCTCAGCATCGCGCCCATGGTCTGGATCGGCGGGCTGTCGTACTCGATCTACCTGTGGCACTGGCCGATCCTCGTCGCCGCCCAGGCCAGGTGGCCCGACGTCCGCCTGCGCTGGGTCCTGCTGCTGATGGTCCTGTCGGTCGTGCCGGCGTACCTGAGCAACCGGTTCATCGAGGACCCCATCCGCTTCGGCGCGTTCTTCAAGCCCACCGGGCGGGCGCTGGGTCTCGGGCTCGCGCTCACGGCGATCGGCGTCGGGGCGGGGCTCGCGCTCAGCGCCTCGGTGAGCGTCGGCGGCGTCGACGAGGCCGACACGTCGGACAGCCCGGGCGCCGCGGCACTGCTCGACCCCGCGAACAAGGACGTCGACTGGAGCGCGATCGCCTCCGTCACGACGATGCGGCCGCTCGCGACCGAGGCGATCGACGACCGTCCGGACTTCTACGACGACGGATCCGGGTGTCAGGTCGACGACGGCGTCGCGGAGCCGAAGCCCTGCGTCTCCGGTGACCCGTCGGCGGACCGCACCGTCGTCATCGTCGGTGACTCCAAGATGGCCCAGTGGCAGCCGACGTTCGCGTCGATCGCCGAGCGTGAGGGCTTCAGGCTCGTCCAGCTGACCAAGTCGTCCTGCACGTTCGCCGACGTCGACTTCGCCCGCGAGAACCGCGAGGACTGCCGCGCCTGGGGCCGGACGGTCCTGCAGGACATCCTCACCATGAAGCCCGACCTGGTCATCGAGTCGCACCGCTTCATCGACGCCCTGCCGCCGGGTGCCGACGACGACAAGGACTCGACGGAGGAGGCGATGGTGGACGGGCTCACGAGCTACTGGAGCACCCTCACCGACGCCGGCATCCCGGTCGTGACACTGCTCGACAACCCCTCCCCGCCGAACGCTCCCGTCTACGAGTGCGTCGCCGAGGCGCCCGACAACCTGCCGAGCTGCTCGTTCGAGCTGGCCGGCGCGGTCAAGGCCTCCGGGGCTCCGGCGCAGCGCAAGGCCGCCGCCGAGGTGCCGGGCGTCGGCATCATGGATCTGACCTCGACGGTGTGCCCCGACGACAACCGCTGCCCGGCGGTCATCGGCAACGTCCTGGTCTACCGCCAGGGCACCCACCTGACCACGACGTTCATCGACACCGCGGAGCCGCAGCTCGCCGCGGCGCTGTTCGACGCGTCCCAGGGAGAGTTCGGCCGGCAGCTGCGCTGACCCCGGTGGTGGGCGGTGGATCGGCAACCTCATCCCCAGGTGCCAGGTGGATCCGCAACCTCGTCCCGGGATGCCAGGTGAGCTCGCAACCTCATCCGGTCCGATGGGGTTGCGGATCCACCTCGACCCGGGGGAGGTGGGATCTCAACCGTTCATGAGGTGGAGGATCCACCTCCCGGGCGGGGGTCAGCCGATGCCGCGGGTGCGGACGAGATGCTCGATGGCCTCGACCGTGCGCCGGGAGTTGTCCCGGTCGTGGAAGGTGAACGCCTGCTGCGCGCGCTCGTCGTAGACCGCCTCGCGGCGCCCGTCCCCGACGAGGTACCGCTCGATCGCGTCGATCGTCGTCCCGACGTCGTGGGTGACCGGCCCGAAGCCGTCGCGCTCGTGGTCGAACCACGACGGCTCGGCGTGCCCGGCGAGGAACTCCTCGCGGTCGAAGTGCGTGTAGATCAGCGGCGTGCCGAGGTAGGCCAGGTCGAAGTGCACCGAGGAGTAGTCGGTCAGGAACAGGTCGCAGCGGCGCATGACCTCCTGGATGTCGGACCCGCCGCCGTCGAGCACCGTGACGCGCTCGCCGCCCAGCGACGGATCGACGTACTCCTGGCGCAGGTTGTAGTGGGGCATGAGCTCGAACCGGTGGTCGTGCTCCTCGAGGAGCGCGTGCAGCCGGTCGCTCGTCAGGAGGTCGTGGACGAAGCGCTGGTAGGTCGAGCCCTCGAACGGGATCTCGCCGCTGGCCCCGTCGCCGAACAGCTCGGGCGCGAGGTAGCGGCGCCACGTGGGCATGAACAGGATCGTGCGGCTCGGCGGGGTCGGCACGAGGGCGTCGTAGCGGGGCAGCCCCGTCTCGACGACCTGACGGTCGTAGCCGGACGTGAACCGGATCGCGTCGGTCTCGCGGCGGCTCGCGGTCAGGAACAGGTCGTAGCCACCGGTCCGGCGCCGGATCTCCCGGGTCTTGTCGTGCACGCCGTGCTTGAGATAGACCCGGTACGAGCCGACCCGCCAGTTGAGCTGTCGCATGTAGTGCTGCTTCTGCCAGCCGGAGGGGACCATGTGCTTGATCGAGTACGCATTGGCCAGGACCGTCGCGTTGACCATCAGCACGCGGTGCCGCCACGACGAGTGCCGCACGACCCGGCCGAGCCGCGCAAGCTCGTCGAAGCGGTCGCTGGACGGGTCCAGCACGTAGTACGCCCGCACGTCGGGACGCTCGCGACGCAGGTACGTGAACAGGTGGTAGCCGTTGTCACGGGCGGTGTCGGCGCGCTCGCCGACGAGCCAGATCTCGTGCCGCCGCAGGAACGGTCGGGTCAGGACGCGCAGCGGCTGGATCGTCGCGAACGGCCGCCGCCGGACCAGGTCCCTGATCGTGCGCAGCGCCAGGCCGGCCCTCCAGGTCACGCCGGCCAGTGCCGAGGGATACGCCTGCGAGACGAACTCCGCGTGCTCGGTGGCCGAGGGGAACAGCTGCAGGCGACGACCGGCGGTCGTGATCGGCCGCGACGAGGCCAGTGCCCCGGGGGCTGCGCCGACCGGCACCGTCGACGCCTCGCCGGTGCCGTCGGGCAGGGCGAGCGAGATCTCCATGCCGGTGGTGCCGATCGGCACGTCGGCGATCGGCACGTCCGCGACGAACCCCGTCCACCGGTCGGCGCCGTCCTCGTAGCGCAGCCGGGGCTCGGTGACGGCGCTGAGGGCGCGGGTGCCGTCGGGGCGCAGCCAGTGCAGCGTCAGCACCTGGTCGGCGGGCCGCGGTCCGTCCGTGCCCGGACGTCGGCACGTGCCGACGAGCCGCAGCGTCCGGCCGCCGTCGACGACGTCGAGCCCGTGGAGGCTCGCCGCGACGATGCGGACCGGCTCGGGGGTGCTCACTTGGCCTGGGGGTCGATCTGACCGATCGCGTCGAGGACGTCCTGCCGGGCGTGGGCGAGGTCGGCGAGGGTGCGGGCCGAGGCACGGTCGATCGCGGCCCGCGTCGCGGTGTCGTCACCCCTGCCGCGAGGATCCGGGGCCGTGAGGAGGTACCCAGCGATCGTCGCCTGGAGCGCCAGGATGCACAGCAGCACGAGGTCGAAGGAGTCGGTGATGATCGCGATGACGCCGACGACGACCAGGACGCCGGTCGCGAGGGCCAGCACGAGCGTGCGCTCCGCGACGAGTCGGCGCACGATCGATCGGGCGGTGTCTTGCCAGGTGCTCATCAGGATCCTTCGCTGATCGTGGGCGAGATGACGGCCGTGACGACGGCGGCGTACGCGGCGGGCGCCAGGTCAGTCTCGCAGAACCGCAACGACCGTCCCTGCTGCTCGGCGAACCGTTCCGGGTCGGCGGTCAGCCGGGCCACGAGGTGCTCGGCGTCGGGGTCGTCGAGGTACAGGGCCGCGTCGCCGAGCAGGGGTCGCAGTACGGGGTCGACGACGACGACGCAGCCGCGAGCCATCGCCTCGATCGCGGGCCGCAGCAGCGACGCCCCGCGCGTCCGGGTGGGAGGGACGATCACGACGTCGCACTGGTCGTAGAAGGCCGTCGCGCCGATGTCGGCGGCCACGAACGACAGGGCGTCGGCGCGGACGGGTCGCGGCTCGGCCTCCAGCAGACGCAGGTCGGCGCCGGCCGGCACCAGCGCGGCGAGGCCCCGCCGGTCGGCCGCCTCGACCCGGAACGTCGCGGCGTCCACGATGCCCACGACCGGTGTGCCGGGCCTCAGCCGGCGGGGGAAGTGTGCCACCCGGGCCACCTCCATGAGGTGCGAGGGGTGGATCGTGCCGGTCGCGCCCGAGAGCGCGATGGCGTCGGCGACGTCGACGCTCGCCGGGATCCACTCGGTGTCGCGGTCGAACATCGTGCGGACCACCGACTCCAGGTGCACGGGGTCCCACGAGACGCGCGGCGCGTCGCCGACGATCGGCAACCGGTCGGCGATCACCACGACCCGCTCGGGCCGCATCGCCACGGCGTCGGACGAGCGCGGCAGCGCCAGCAGGTCGACGTCGCGGACGAGCAGCACCCGCGGGGTCATGGGGGCGCCGAGCAGCGCCCAGTCGGTGACGCCCCGGTACATCAGCTCGAGCAGGTCGGACCGGGGATAGTGGCGCTGGCGCGACGAGAACCGCAGGGCGTCCGCCCTGGCGACGCCGACGGTCAGGCCGGCGTCGGCGATCGCCGAGACCTCACCGGCCACGCCGGTGTACGCCAAGGGGCCGGGACGGGGGTCGGTCAGCACCACGACGTCGGGCGCGAGGTCGGCGTACGCCGTGCCCTCCATGTCCGGCGGTGCGGGGAACGCGCGGCGACCGTCGGCGTCCGGCGTGCGGGGCGACGCCTCGCCGGCGGCGATCTTGGCGTGCCAGTGCCGGAACGCCGAGTGGTACGTCGCGCGGGCCGGACGGTGCCAGCTGGGCCGGAAGTCCTCGCGGGACAGCGAACCGCCGGTCAGCTGGTACAGCGACAGCGGGAGCTTGAGATTGACGATGCTCTTCAGGCCGTAGACCGTCGCGATGCGCTCGATGTACTCGGTGTCGGCGCCCTTGCGCATCAGGTCGAAGGGCCCGAGTCTCTCGTAGACCTCGCGCCTCATGAGCAACGACGGTGCGCTGTGCGCGAAGGCCAGCGAGCCGACCCGCGTGATGTGCAGATCGGTGTGCAGCCGGATGGCCTTCGACAGCGTCGCGACGACCTTCGGGTCGGCGAGCTCCGCCATCTGACGCTCGAGCCGGCGCGGGTGCGACCAGTCGTCGCCGTCCTGGATGCCGAGGTACTCGCCCGTGGCCAGTGACAGGCCGTGGTTGCGGGCCCGGTAGGCACCGCCGTTGACGGGCATCCGGTGGTAGCTCACCCGGTCGTCCAGCGCGGTGGCCCGGGCGAAGACGTCCTCGAAGCCGGCGGGGCTGTGGTCGTCGACCAGGATGACCTCGAGGTTGGCCCAGGTCTGCTCGAGGATCGACCGGGTCGCGGTCAGCAGGCTCTCGCTGGGCGACCACACCGGCATGACGATGCTGATCAGCGGGCCGTCGACGGATCCGGCCGGTGCGTCGGTGCGGACGGTGTCGAACGGCGCGTCGGTCGCCTCGAACGTCATCGGCTCCAGGCCGCGGTCGACGAAGGGCGCGTTGAACGCCTCCTGCCACGTCTCGAGCGAGGCCGGCTCGGCACCGCGGAACGGGCTGATGATGTCGGTGTTGACGGCCCAGTGGTACCAGGACTCGGCGCTGTTGGTGACGACGTCGGGGCCGGCGTGCGACGTGTGGCGGCGCACGTAGTCGACGCGGCCCACCGCCAGGTGCGACTGGACGTCCTGGCGGTCGTACTCGTACGGGGTGCCGTCGCGATCGGCGACGGTGCGGGCCAGGGCGAACAGGTCGGCGGCGGTGCGGAAGTTGCCGTCGGTGCCGAACGCGCGTCCCAGCATCAGGTAGGCGAAGCCGTACAGCGACGGCCCGTGCAGCGGAGCGAGCGTCTCGGCGTCGGGAGCGCGGCCCGCGGTCGCCTCGGCGGCCATGCCGGCGAGCTCGTCGACGCCGTAGCGGCCGCGGGACGCCATGCGCGCCAGCGTCTCCTCGGCGCCGGTGTACTCGTAGCGCAGCAGCGTCGCGGCGAGCCGTGCCGCCGAGACGACACCGGAGCCGGCGAGGTCGGCGAGGTGCTGGGGGACGCCGGGATGCTGGTCGGTCACGGGATCAGGCGATCTCGATGACGACGGGCGCATGGTCGCTCGCGCCCTTGCCCTTGCGCTCCTCGCGGTCGATCCACGCGGTGTCGACGCGGGCCGCGAGGCCGGGGGAGGCCAGGATGAAGTCGATGCGCAGGCCGCGCTTCTTGGGGAACGCCAGCTGCTGGTAGTCCCAGTACGTGTAGACGCCGGGGCCGGGGGTGTGCGGCCGGACGACGTCGGCGAAGCCCTCGCCGACGATCGCCTGGAAGGCGTCGCGCTCGGGCTGCGAGACGTGGGTGTGGCCCTCGAAGACGGCCATGTCCCAGACGTCGTCGTCCTGCGGTGCCACGTTCCAGTCGCCGGTCAGCGCGATCTGGGCCGCGGGGTCGTCGGCGAGCCAGTCGGCCGACGCCTGGCGCAGCCGCTCGAGCCAGGCCAGCTTGTAGGCGTAGTGGGGGTGGCCGAGCTCGCGGCCGTTGGGGACGTAGAAGCTCCACACGCGGACGCCCCCGCACGTCGCGCCGATCGAGCGGGCCTCGACGATCTCGGGGTCACCGAACATCGGCTGGTCGTCGGCGAACTGCGTCGCGACGTCCTCCAGGCCGACGCGCGAGATCAGCGCGACACCGTTCCACTGGCTCAGCCCGCGGTGCACGAACTCGTAGCCCATCGCGGAGAGCGCGAGGCCGGGGAACTGGTCCTCGCGGCACTTGGTCTCCTGGATCGCGAGGACATCGATGTCGTGGCGCTCGAGGAACGCGGTCACGCGGTCGATGCGGCTGCGGATGGAGTTGACGTTCCAGGTCGCGATACGCACGACACGAACCTATCGCGTCGGGCCCGCCGGATCATCGTCGTCCTGGGCGACGGTGTCGTCCGGGTCGGCGGCGGTGGGGGTGTCGGCGGTGTCGAACTCGCACACCGTGAGCAGGTCGGGCCGGGCGAAGCCCGTGCGGAACGCCGCCCGGCCGACCATGTGCGCCGAGACGGGCGCGGTCAGCAGCTGGAACAGCGCGATCAGCACCAGCACCGTGATGTCGGACAGGTCCTGCAGCCGCAGCCCGAGGCCGGCCAGGATCAGCAGGAGGCCGACGGTCTGCGGCTTGGTGGCGGCGTGCATGCGGCTCAGCACGTCGGGGAACCGGACGATGCCGATCGCGGCGGTCGTGGCCATGAGCGCCCCGGAGACCAGCAGGATGCCGGCGATGACGTCGATCACGACCCGTCCTCCTCGTCGTCGCGGCCGGTCCACTCGGCGGGGCGTGCCCGGTCGTCGTCGACCGGCGGGCGATCGGTGTCGGGAGCCGCGAACCGGGCGATGCTGACCGACCCCAGGAAGCCCACGAGCGCGAGGACCACCAGGATCGACAGCGTCGTGTCGTGCCGGCCGATCGCGGCCTCGACGCCGATCGCCCCCGCTGCGGCGGCCACGAAGACGTCGGCCGCCACGGTGCGGTCGAGCATCGTGGGCCCGCGGACGATGCGGACGATGCACAGCACCCCGGTGATGGAGAGCAGCACGGCGCAGATGGTGCCGACGACGATCATGAGGGCTCTCCCACGTGGCAGGCGACCAGCTCGGCGGGGGACCCGAGGGCGGCGATGACCCGTCGCTCCTGGGCCAGGGCCTTGGCGCGGGCCCGTCCGATCTTCTCGGGCGTGCTGCCGTCGAGCAGGTGCAGCCAGATGCGTCCGCCGTCGGTGTCGAGCTCGATCAGCAACGAGCCGGGCACCAGCGAGATGAGCTCGGCGGTGATGGTCAGCAGCAGCTCCGACCGGGTCGCGAGATCGACGCGGACGACCGCGCTGCGCGGCGGCCCGGCCGGGCGGACCGCGATCCAGGCGACCTGCACGCTGGCGACCAGCAGCTCCACCAGGAACGTGGCCACCAGGACCAGCGCGGGCCACGGCCGCAGCCGCCCGGTCCACTCGACCTGCGGGAACGGGAACACCGTCGTGACGAGCAGGCCCACGAGCACGCCGCCGACGACGATCAGCGGCGTGACGGCACCCCAGAGCAGCGCCCACACGACGGTGAGGACGGCGATCGCGGGCAGTCGGGTGGCGGTCGCGGCGATCATCCGCCACCTCCGAGGACCGCGGTGACGTAGGCGCTGCGGCCCTGGAGCTCCTCGGCGGCGCGCGTCGTGAAGGCCAGCAGCGGGCCGGCGACGACCGTCAGCGCGACCGAGCAGGCCACCAGCATCAGCGTCGGCACGACCATGCCGAGGGGCAGCCGCTGCTGGTCGTCGTCGACGGCCTTCCACGTGCTGGTGCGCTCGGTCTTGGTCGAGACGCCGGAGCGACCGTGCATCGAGCCGCCGTGCGAGTCGTGCCCCAGGTCGTCGCCCGCCTCGTGCCCCGTCTCGGCGGGCCGCCAGAAGGCGCGGTTCCAGACCTTGGCGATCGCGTACAGCGTCAGCAGGCTCGTCACGATCGCGGCGGCCACCGCGACGTACGAGAGCCACCGGTGGTCGTCGACGCCGGCCTCGACCAGCGTCAGCTTGCCCAGGAACCCGGAGAACGGCGGGATGCCGGCCAGGTTCATCGCCGGCACGAAGAACATCACCGCCAGGACGGGGGCGGCGCGTGCCAGGCCGCCCAGCTTGTCGAGGTTGGTGGTGCTGCTGCGGTACTCGACCAGACCGGCGACGAGGAACAGCGTGGTCTGCACCGTGATGTGGTGCGCGATGTAGAAGATCGCGCCGGACAGCCCCATGGTGCTGCCGATCGCGACGCCGAACAGCATGTAGCCGATGTGGCTCACGAGCGTGAAGGAGAGGATGCGCTTGATGTCGGACTGCGCGACGGCGCCGAGGATCCCGACGACCATCGTCAGGACCGCGGCCCACAGCAGCAGCGTCCGCAGGTCGTTGTCGGGGAACAGCAGCGTCTGGGTGCGGATGATCGCGTAGATGCCGACCTTGGTCAGCAGCCCGGCGAACACGGCCGTGACGGGCGCCGGCGCGGTCGGGTACGAGTCGGGCAGCCAGGCCGACAGCGGGAACACCGCGGCCTTGATGCAGAACGTCGTGAGCAGCAGCAGCTGCAGCAGGTTGGAGACGCCCGACGGCAGCTCCTCGATGCGTCCCGCGAGCGCCGCCAGGTTGACGGTTCCGGTGGCCGCGTAGACGCACGCGATGGCCACCAGGAACACGACCGAGGAGATCATGCTGACGACGATGTAGATCGTGCCCGAGCGCACCCGTGCCCCCGTGCCGCCCAGCGTGATGAGCACGTAGGACGACACCAGCAGGATCTCGAAGCCGACGAACAGGTTGAACAGGTCGGCGGACAAGAAGGCGTTGGAGACGCCGGCGCTCAGCACGAGGAACGTGGGGTGGAAGACCGACAGCGGCGCGTCGCGGCCGAACTCGACGATGCCCTGGCCGAACGAGTACAGCAGCACGCACAGCGTCACGACGGTCGACACCAGCAGCATCAGCGCCGACAGCCGGTCGGCGACGAGGCTGATGCCGATGTCGGCCGGCCAGCCGCCGACGTTGACGGTCTGCGGGCCGAACCGGTCGGCCCGGACCAGCAGGACCGCCGCGACCGTGACGACCAGCGCGAGGATCGCGATGCTGATGATGCGCTGCGCGAACGCCGACCGTCCGAAGACGAGGCACAGCCCGGCGCCGAGCAGCGGCAGGATGACGGGCAGCAGGACGATCTGGTTCATGGTGTCCCGTCCCTCGGGGCGATCCGGCGGGGACGGTCGGACCCCTCCTCGTCGGGGAGCGCGGCATCGGCCTCGTCGAACGTCACGGAGGTCTCGTCCTTCTCGGCGCGGCGGCGGATGGCATCGTCCTCGACGTCGTCCTGCACGTCGTCGTGCCCCGTGAGCTGCCACGCGCGGTAGGCGAGCGCCAGCCCGAACGAGGTGACCCCCAGCGTGATGACGATGGCCGTCAGCACCATGGCCTGGGGCAGCGGGTCGCTCATGGGGTCGTCGGACAGCCCCACGATCGGAGCGGTGCCGGCGGGTCCGGAGATGACCAGGTACAGCACGCTGACGCCGTTGCCGATCAGCACGAAGCCGATCAGGATGCGCGTCAGGCTGCGCTCGAGCACGAGCGTCACGCCGGCGGCGACCATGATCCCGACGAGGATCACGAGGGGCAGGTTGGGCGTCATGCGCGCGCTCCGTCCGCTGACGTCTCGTCGGCCTCGACCTGGCTGTCGATGCCGCCGCCGAGGCTGCGCAGGACGTCGAGGGACAGTCCGATCACGACGAGGTAGACCCCGATGTCGAAGAAGACCGAGGTCACGAGGTGCAGGGTGCCGAGGACGGGGACGTGCAGGTCGACGATCGCGCTCTGCAGCACCCCGCCACCCAGCAGCGTCGGGAGCAGCCCGGAGAGCGCCGCGGTGGCCAGCCCGATGCCCAGCACCACGCCGGCGTCGATCGGGGCGGCCTCGTCGAGCTCCGCCCGGCCGCCGGCGAGGTAGCGGATCATCAGCGCGAGGCCGGCGACGAGGCCTCCGGCGAAGCCGCCGCCGGGGGCGTTGTGACCGACCAGCATGAGGTAGATCGAGAACACGATGACGGTGTGGAAGATCAGGCGGGTGACGATCTCGAACACGACCGAGCGGCGCGCGTCGGCGATGACCTGGCCGGAGCGCAGCCAGCGTCCACCGGCCTCGACCGCGGCGGCGCCCGTCGGCAGCCGCGCCCGACGCGGCCGGGCTGACCGGTCGGTGATGAGGAAGATCAGGCTCGCGACGCCCGTGGCGGCCACGACCAGCACCGACAGCTCGCCGAGCGTGTCCCAGGCACGGATGTCGACCAGCGTCACGTTGACGATGTTGTCGCCGCCGCCGTACTCGACGGCCGGCTCGGCGAAGCCGTCGGAGACGGGCCGGACCGTGCGGGCGTTGGCCGCCACCAGGGCGAATCCGGCGACGACGGTGCCGGTGGCCACACCGATGCCGACGCGCACCCAGCGTCCGACGTTGAACGGCCGGTCGGAGAAGAACGGCGGCAGCCGGCGCAGGACCAGCACGAACGTCACGAGCAGGAAGGTCTCGACGAGGATCTGCGTCAGCGCCAGGTCGGGCGCCCCGTGGGCCACGAACAGCAGGGCCGTGCCGTAGCCCGTGACCCCGACGAGCAGCACGGCGCGCAGACGTCGGCGCGACCGGACCGTGAGCACCGCGGCGATCGCCATCAGGGCCGCCGCCGCGAGCTGGATGCGGCTGTCGGCTCCTCGCACCGAGACGTCGTCCCAGGCCCGGACGAGGGCCGTGCCGGGCACGACGATCAGCACCACGAGGATCACGCCGAGGTAGATCGGCAGGGATCCTCGTTGCGTCAGTCCGGTGACCTCGACCGACAGCCGGTCGATGCCGCGCAGGATGCCGTAGTAGGCGCGCTCGGCGTCGGGCATGCGGATGCGGTCGACGATCGCGTGCTGCGCCGCCGCGACGGGTCGGCGCCACCAGAACAGGGCGAGCCCGGCCACGATGCAGATCGCCGAGAGGCCCAGCGCCAGGGTGAACCCGTGCCACAGCGTCAGCACGGGCTCGTGCGAGCCGGGACCGAACTCCTCGGCGTACGACCGGAGCCGCGGTGTCAGCCAGGGACCGGAGAAGCCGGCGACCAGGGTGGCGGCGGCCAGGACGACCGGTGCGACCTGGAAGCCGGGGGAGAAGTCCTTGGGCATGCAGATGGCCATGCCCGGCTTGATCGCGAAGATGCCCCACACGAACCGGGCCGAGTAGGCGACGGTCAGGATGCTGCCCACCACGATGCCCACCAGCGCCAGCACCGACCAGCCGCTCCACCCCAGGTCGTGTCCGAGGTCGGCGAACGCCGCCAGCCCGCTCTCCTTGGCCGCGAAGCCGAAGAACGGGGGGAGGCCGGCCATCGAGCCGGCCGCGACGAGCGTCACGACGAACAGCACCGGGCGGGCCTGGCGCATGCCGGACAGCTCGCGCAGGTCGCGGGTGCCGACCGAGCGGTCCACGATGCCGACGACCAGGAACAGCGTGGACTTGAACAGGCCGTGCGCGCACACGAGCGCGAGTCCGGCGAAGGCAGCCGACCGTGTGCCGGCACCGACCATCGCGACGAGGAAGCCGAGCTGGCTGACGGTGCCGTACGCCAGCAGCAGCTTGACGTCGTACTGGCGCAGCGCCCGCAGGCCGCCCAGGATCATCGTGGTGATGCCGAGGACGATCAGCGTCGGCCGCCAGCCGGGCACGTCGGCGAACGTGGGGGCCAGCAGGGCGACCAGGAAGACGCCGGCCTTGACCATCGCGGCGGCGTGCAGGTAGGCGCTGACCGGCGTGGGGGCGGCCATGGCACCCGGCAGCCAGAAGTGGAACGGCACGAGGGCGGACTTGGAGATCGCGCCGACCAGGACCAGCAGCACCGCGATCGTCACGGCGGTGCCCGACGGCTCGGCGGCGATGATGCCCTGCAGTCGCGAGGAGCCGGCCTCGTCGGCGAGCACCACGAGCCCGACGAGCATCGCCAGGCCGCCGAACGTCGTCACGAGCAGGGCGTTCATGGCGGCGCGGCGGTTGGCGCGACGCTCCGGGTTGTGCCCGATGAGCAGGAACGACAGGACCGTCGTGAGCTCCCAGAAGATGTACAGCACGAAGACGTTGTCGGACAGCACGAGGCCGAGCATCGCGCCGGCGAAGGCGGTCAGGACGCCCGAGAACCGCCAGATCTCCGGATCGGACGGTCGGAAGTACCAGGTGCAGTACACCAGCACGAGCGCGCCGACGCCGGTGACGACCAGCGCCAGCACACCGCTGAGAGGGGTCACGACGAGGTCGAGGTCGAGCCCGATCGTCGGGATCCACGACACGTGCTGCTCGAGCGGCGCGCCACCGTCGGTGATCCGCAGGACGTGCGGCACGAGCCATGCGAACGAGAGGGCCGGCACGAGGGCCAGCACGAGGAACGCTCGGCGGCCGATCGCCCTGACGAGGACAGGCGCCCCCGCTCCTGCAAGGAAGTGGAGCGTCAGGAGGGGGATCATGGCGTGCGGCCGATTCTACCGGAGGGAGATGACGCGCCGTCAGTTCCCCCGATGCTGGGACAGATGAGGCGGGTGGGGCGCACCATGGACGGGGCCTCGGGAGAAGGCCGCAGCTTCGGGAGGGAGACCCGTCCATGCGTCGTACCTGGATCGTCGTCGTGCTCGTGATCGTGCTGGGCGCGGGGACGTCGCCGGCGACCGCCGGTCCTGGCGCCCCGCCGATCACGCTGCCGGCCGACCCGACGGGCCTGACGTCGCCCGTCCCCGCGCCCGCACAGCTCGACCCCGTGCCGCCGTACCAGCCGCAGGTCGCGTGCAGCCCCGTCGACATGATCGGCCCGATGAAGCTGCGCGACCTCGTGATCGCGACCTACGGCATCGGCGGGCGCGGCAACATCTCGCGCGGCTGCACCGACGGTCTCTCCGAGCACAGCGAGGGCCGCGCCTGGGACTGGATCGTCAACGTCGACAAGCCGGCTGAACGGGCCGCCGCCGCTGACTTCATCGCCTGGGTCACCCGCGACGACGGCCGCAACGCCCGGCGCCTCGGCATCATGTACGTCATCTACAACCAGAAGATCTGGTCGGCGTACAACACCACGGCGGGCTGGCGGCCGAGCTACGCGCACACCGATCACGTCCACGTCTCGTTCAGCTGGAACGGGGCGCGGGGCGACGTGTCGTTCTGGACCGGCGCCGTCGCCGCGACCGACGTCGGGCCGTGCGTCCGCTTCAAGGGCTCGTACGCCGTCATGACGGAGGCGCCGCGCGCGGCCGCGTGCGGAGCGCCCACGACGGCGCTGGTCAGGACGTCGCGTCCCAACCGGTCGTACGCCAGCACCGGAGCGACGGTCCGCCGGGCGCAGTCGCTGCTCGGCGTCCCCGTCACGAACCGCTTCGACCTGGCCACGCAGTCCGCGGTGCGCGCGTACCAGCGGGCCCACGACCTGCCGCCGACCGGCGCGATGGACCAGCCGACCTGGGCGTCGCTCGACCGAGCCAGCATCACCCGGCGGACCGTCACGGGATTCACCGGGCGCAAGGCCGCGGCGTACGGCGTCGCGCACTACTCGGGCAGCACGCTGGCGCCGGGTCGTGCGGCCAAGGCCGTCACGATCCTGCAGATCGCGCTGGGCTTCCGGCTGGCCGACCGCAACGGCTACTTCGGTCCGCTCACCGCGGCCGCGGTCGCGCGGGTCGAGGCGCAGGCCGGGCTGGTCCCCGACGGCGTCGTGCGACGCGACGACTGGCAGGCGATCCGCGCCGCGATCCGGTGATCGTCGCCGGGCGTCCGGTGCTGCCATGATGGCCCGATGAACGACGAGAGCTCGGCCGCGTACAACCCGGAGCACGAGGACGACCACATCGAGCGTCGCATCCGCGAGCAGCCCGACGTGACGCCGCACCGCTGGGTCAAGCGGCTCGTGCTGGCGATCGTCGTCGTCGGTGTCGCGTACATCGTCTACCTGATGTCGGCCGCGTTCTTCCCGCGCTGGTGGGCTCAGCGCATCGCCGACCAGGTCGACGGCAGCGTCACCCGGGGCACCACGTGGGGACTGTTCTACGGCTTCGTGTTCACCGCGGTGCCGCTGCTGATCCTGGTGCAGGTGCGGCGGGGCTTCTTCAGCTGGATGTGGCGCGGGATCGTCGCTCTCGTCGCGATCGCGCTGGCGGCGCCCAACTGGTTGACGCTGTCCGTCGTGGCCGGCAACAGCAACGCTGCCCATGCCGGTGAGCGCATCTTCGACGTCGACGCCCCGGGCTTTCGTGCCGCGACGCTGATCGGCGTCGTCGTCGGCGCGGTGCTGGTCGTCGTCATCACCGCGGCCAGCATCCGCCTCAAGCGCCGCAAGGACGAGGTCAAGCGACTGCGCGGCGAGCGCGACGAGCTGCGCCGCGACCGCGACACCGGTGACGAGTCCCGCTGACCCGTCCCGGGGCGGTGCCTGAGCCACGTGTCCGGTCGGAGGACGCGTGGCTCAGCCACCTGCACGGGTCGGGACGCCGTCGATGACCTGACGACGGATCCCGCCGTGTCAGTCTCGACTCACGTCGATTTCCGTTGCGCGAGCGGGCAGATCGTGGTGGAAAAGGTCTAGAGACCAGCCCTGGCAGCGCGCTAGCATGCACCAACTCCTTCAGAGAGCTGGTGCACCATGGCGGATCAACTCAACGACGACGAGCAGCTGCTGGCCAAGCTGGGCTACAAGCAGGAGCTCAACCGCAACTGGTCGAGCTTCTCCAACTTCGCCATCTCGTTCTCGATCATCTCGATCCTCGCGGGCTGCTTCACGACCTTCGGCCAGGCGTGGAACAACGGCGGGCCGGTCGCCATCTCCTGGGGCTGGCCGATCATCTCGATCTTCATCCTGATCATCGGCTTCACGATGTCCGAGCTGGTCTCGGCCTACCCGACGTCCGGCGGCATCTACTGGTGGGCCGCCAAGATGGGCGGACCGGCGACGGGCTTCTTCACGGGCTGGCTCAACCTCATCGGCCTGCTGGCCGTCACGGCGTCGGTCGCCTACGGCTGCGCGACGTTCCTCGACCTGACCCTCAGCACGATCAGCGACGGGTGGGCCGAGAACTACTCGCTCGGACGCGTCTACCTGATCTTCGTGATCCTCCTGGCCCTCGCCGCCGCGCTCAACATCTTCAGCGGACACCTGCTGGCCGTGCTCAACAACATCTCGGTGTGGTGGCACGTGGCCGGCGTCGCGATCGTCATCGTGATCCTCGCGATCGTCCCCGACCGGCACCAGAGCATCGGCTTCGTCTTCACCGAGCGGATCAACAACTCCGGCTACGACGGCGGCAGCATCGAGCACATGACGTACTGGTTCCTGGTGCTCCCTCTGGGGTTCCTGCTCACGCAGTACACGATCACGGGCTTCGACGCCTCGGCCCACCTGTCCGAGGAGACCGCCGGTGCCGCCGAAGGGGCCGCCAAGGGCATCTGGCGCTCGATCGCCTACTCCGCGCTCGGCGGCTGGGTCCTGCTGCTGGCGTTCCTGTTCGCGGTGCAGGACAAGGACGGCGTCACGGAGGGCGGCGGCGCGGTCGACGTCATCTTCGCCCAGGCGCTGCCCGAGGGCTGGCACTTCATCGTGCTGGCGATCTCCACGGCCGGACAGTTCTTCTGCACCGTCGCCTGCCTCACGAGCGCGTCGCGCATGACGTTCGCGTTCAGCCGCGACGGCGCGATCCCCGGCTCCAGGCTCTGGTCCAAGGTCAACCCCGACACCAAGGTGCCGGCCAATGCGGTCATGTTCGTCGCGGTGATCGGCGCGATCATCACGCTGCCGGCGCTCAAGGGCATCGGCGGCATCCCGATCGCGTTCTTCGCCGTGACCTCGGTCGCCGTCATCGGGCTCTACCTCGCGTTCCTGATCCCGATCTTCCTGCGCTGGCGCATGGGGGACGCCTTCGAGCCCGGCAGCTGGAACAACGGCGCGAAGTACAAGTGGATGAACCTGGTCGCGGTCGTCGAGATCGCCGTCATCTGCGTGTACTTCGTCCTGCCGTTCGTCCCGGCCGGCAACCCCTTCAACGACGACTTCACCTGGGAGAGCGTCAACTACGCGCCGATCCTCACCGGCGGCACGCTGATCGTCCTCGCGATCTGGTGGCAGCTGTCGGCCAAGAAGTGGTTCACCGGGCCGAAGCACACGATCGACCCGGCCGTCACCGACGCGTTCGACGACTGAAGGACGGCATGACCACCCGCAACCCCCGTCTCCTGAGCCTCGAGCAGCTGCGCGTCCAGATCGGCGAGGGTCATGTCGACACCGTCGTCGTGGCGTTCACCGACATGCAGGGACGTCTGCAGGGCAAGCGCTTGCACGCGCACTACTTCCTCGACGTCGTCGTCGAGCAGGGCACCGAGGGGTGCAACTACCTGCTCAGCGTCGACGTCGACATGAACACCGTCGACGGCTACGCCATGAGCTCGTGGGAGAAGGGCTACGGCGACATGGAGTTCGCCCTCGACTTCGACACGATCCGCCGGCTCGACCACCTGCCGGCGACCGTCATGATCCAGTGCGACCTGGTGTGGCTCGACCACACCCCGGTCGTGCAGTCGCCGCGGACGATCCTGCAGGCGCAGGTCGACAAGGCCGCCGAGGCGGGATACGTCGCCCTGGCTGGCACGGAGCTCGAGTTCATCGTGTTCGACACGACCTACGAGCAGGCCTGGCGCGACGGCTACCAGGCACTCCCGGCCGCCAACCAGTACAACGTCGACTACTCGATCCTCGGCACCACCCGGGTCGAGCCGCTCCTCCGCGACATCCGCAACACGATGTACGCCGCCGGCCTGAACGTGGAGGGCGCCAAGGGCGAGTGCAACTTCGGCCAGCACGAGATCGGCTTCCTGTACGACGACGTCGTCGTGACGGCCGACAACCACGCCGTCTACAAGACCGTCGCCAAGGAGATCGCGTCGCTGCACGGCAAGGCGCTGACGTTCATGGCCAAGTACGACGAGCGCGAGGGCAACTCGTGCCACATCCACCTGTCGCTGCGGGGGGCGGACGGCGAGCTCGTCTTCTGGGAGGACGGGCAGCGCACCCCCGTCTACGACCAGTTCATCGCGGGCATCCTCGCCACGATGCGCGACTTCACGCTGCTCTACGCGCCCAACATCAACTCGTACAAGCGGTTCGCGGACGGCTCGTTCGCACCGACGGCGATCGCCTGGGGCCTCGACAACCGCACCTGTGCGGTGCGACTCGTCGGCCACGGCAGGAGCGCCCGGCTCGAGAACCGGGTGCCCGGCGGAGACGCCAATCCGTACCTGTCCCTGGCCGCGATGCTCGGCGGTGGGCTGCACGGCATCGAGCACGGGCTGGAGCTCGAGCCGGAGCAGACCGGCAACGCGTACGAGTCCGGCAAGCCCAAGGTCCCGACGACGCTGCGCGAGGCGCGGGACGCCTTCCACGGCTCAGCGATCGCCCGGGCGGTGCTCGGGGACGAGGTCGTCGACCACTACACCAACATGGCCGACGTCGAGCTGAGGTCCTTCGACGCCGCCGTGACCGACTGGGAGCTGAAGAGGGGCTTCGAACGGCTCTGACGGGCTCCGCCCGTCCAGCGACGTCGTCGCTGCCG
>Ga0247730_1000383_pt1 | contig 35071 bp, 24 predicted proteins | sample UWRJL073202C2_FD_180959 | JGI IMG/M metagenome (GOLD analysis project Ga0247730, IMG submission 180959) | Plant litter microbial communities from Arlington Agricultural Research Station in Wisconsin, United States - UWRJ-L073-202C-2 | ecosystem: Environmental > Terrestrial > Plant litter >... | reverse complement strand
TATATTGAGTTAGCTGAAATATTAGGTTTTGATGCTTTAGCTCTCAAAGGTCGTGGACTTGGTTTCTCTGAGGTTGGTGCATCTCTTGGTGTTAGACCTTATACAACTAGTCCTGAATTCTCAACAGTTTATCTGGCTTCATATGAACCATATTTAACTGGTAAAGGTATTCTTCAGAAATGTTGGATACAACTTGATTGGTTAAATCAGAACACTAATGGTGGTATGAGACGCACAAGATCTCTTAATCAAGGTCTTCATAAACGTGCTGGTGTTCTAGACAAACAAGGTGTTGAGTACGGTCATCAAGCTCAAATATCTGGACAGGTTGTTGATAAAGCAGATAAACTTAGGGGTGATAGAACTGAACGACTTATATTTGAAGAGTTTGGTTCTAATCCAGTAGGGCAAGATACATATGCTGTAGCAGAAGCCCTTGTAATAAATAATGGTATTAGATTAGGGACTCGTATATTATTTGGCACAGGTGGTGATACAGATATAACAGAAAATAAACAAGGCAAATCTAAGGCTGGTATTATGGCTCTTGAAACTATGTTCTTAAACCCTAATGGTTTTCAGATATTACCTTATAGACATAATAAAAATAGTAGAAGACAATATGTTGACACAGGCTTCTTTGCTGCATCGTATGAAACAGTACAACAAGCAATGGATAAACGTGGCTATGTTAAAGAAGATGACGGTAAAGCATTCTATCAAAAGAAAAGAGATGTACTTTTATCAGTACCAACAGCTCTAGCTAAACACTGTGCAGAGTTTTGTTTTACATATGAAGAAGCTCTTTCTAGAAAAGGATCTAATAATTTCAATCAAACTAAACTTGCAGAACAACGTATTGAAGTTGAAATGCATAAAACTACTCCTAAACCAAGAAGAGGTTATCTTAAATGGGTTTATATAAATTCTGAATCCTCAGAGATAGCAGGGGTTAAGTTTATAGAGAATCCGAAAGGCGATGTAGAAATAATGGAGGAACCTCAATATGATGATCAAGGAATGGTCATTCCTAACTTATATGTTGCTGGTATTGACTCTATTGATGCTGGAACAAATGAATCCGCTGTAGGAGAAAATGGTTCAAAGTTTTGCATACTTGTTAAGAAAAGATCTATTGGAATGTCTGGTAATTTATATGTTGCTAAATATCTAGATAGACCTGCTGATGTTAGACAAGCTTATGAACGTGCACTTCAATTACTTTATTGGTATGGTTGTAAAGCTAACCTTGAGGATACTAAAATAGGACTTAAAGGTTATTTTAGAGAGAAAGGTAAAATGGAACTCTTAATGAAACGTCCTAGATATGCACTTGAAAATCAGCAAGGCAATAAAGGCGCAACTCAATTGTATGGTACACCAGCAACTCCTAAAATTATAGCATATGGTTTAGATTTAGTTAGAGATTATATTGAAGATTATTCTCAAAATATATTTTTTCCTGATATGCTAATGCAACTGCAGGATTATAGTGATGAGTTTAAAGGTAAATACGATTTAGTAGCTGCTATGCAGATGACAGAAATAGCGGACCAAGAATTACAAGGGGTAATAGTTAAGAGAGATCCTATAAAAGAATGGAACAATCTAGGTTTCTTTGTAAACGAAAGAGGTTATAAAGAGTTTGGAGTAATAAGAAAATAATGGAACTATTAGAAAGAATAAAAAAATACTTAGCTGATGTAATGTGCGTTGAATATACTGGCATCTTGAAATATACTCAAGATCCAGATTTAGAACAATATACATTGATATGGCCGCTTAATCCAGATGATAACCGACCATTGATAATTATGGGTCAATTTGAAAATGAGGATAAGTTTTATGATTATATTATAAAAGAAATTAAAACTAAACGTTTCTTTTTGTACAAGAATTTCAGAGCCTATAAAATACCTAAAGACGAAATCAATGATAACGCAAAACTATAACGAGCATAGATACTATACAGAAACTGAAAAAGATAGTGATGACTATTTAATGTCTCATATAGACACAGCCATTGCTGAATTAGTTACTGAAAAAACTCATTTAAGAACAGCTTATAATTATTATAATGGTGTAATGGATCCTGAGGAATTTAAGTATCTAGAGCAAAATTATGGTATAGGTAATCCTACATCTATTGAGTTCATACCTCTTGTGCGAAAACATATTGATGCTTTAATTGGAGAGCACTTAGGTAATAAGTTAAAACCAAAAGTAACATGTAAAGATAAACGTACACTTGATGCTATTGAAAAATTAAAGAAGAAAGAAATAGATCGAGTAGAACTTAATTTACTTAAGAATCAATTTCAAACAAACGTAGATCATTTAATAGAATTACAAAAAAACCCAAATGCTGCCCCTCCTATAGAACAGGCTTCAGATGAGGATGTTAAGCAGAAGAAACAAGATACCGCTAAGTCGTTTATATCTGAATATGAGTTAGCTGCACAGCTAATTATAGAACATATTAAGCAGAATAAAAATATTGACTTAACTGAAAAGCGTAGAATATTGATGTTAGATCTTCTAGTTGCCGGTGAATGTGGTTATAGATCTTATGTGGTTCATAAGGGTCAAGCTCCTAAAATAGATATCCTAGATATGAGAAATCTATTTTATGAAAAGAACTTTAACTCTCCTTATTTAAAGAAATCTCCAAGAATAGTTTATCGTAAATGGATGACTAGAGATCAAATACTAAATCAGTACGGACATTGTTTTGAAAATAAAGATGATATAAATAAAATGTTTACTAATCTTGAATATGCAGATTATGCAAATCAAGGATATGCTAGATATATAACTGCTCCTGAAGCTATTGGTATAGTTGCTGGAGTAGAAGTTGGAATAGGTCATAATCAAGAAAATGAGAATGATTATAGATGGAATTTAATTCCAGTTTACGAAGTAGAATGGATAACAGTTAATAAAATAAAAGTTGATGGAAAAACAGTATTTAGACAGGATCGCTATAAGGGTACAAGAATTGGTCAAGACATCTATGCTGAGATGGGTCTTGATGAAACGGTTATCAGATCTAACGACAATCCTTATGAGTGTGACAACTCCTTCAATGGTGTTTTCTATTCTAACAGAAATGGAAAGCCGTATTCTCTGGTATTAGCAACTAAAAATATTCAAGATAAATACAATATCCTCCATTTTCAAAGGGACAACTTAATAGCTAATTCTGGAGTAAAAGGTGGTAATGTTGATATGGCTAACCTACCAGCTTTCTTAGGTAATACTCCTGAGGAAAGATTAGCTAAATATATTGGGTATAGAAAAGCAGGCTACTCACTTCTTAACTCAGCACAAGAATCTGCCGGAACTTCCAATACTATTTATGCAGGTTTTGATGATACAGTTCCTGGACAAGCTATTCAAGCTTTTAATTTAGCTATACAGCAAACAGAAGAAGTATGCTCAAGTATTACTGGAGTATTTAGAGAACGTTTAGGAAATATTGAACAAAGAGATGCTGTAACAAATGTGGAAGTTGGAATTAAAACTTCAGCTGTTATAACTAAACAGTATTTTCATGTAATGGATAATATTACTACAGAACTCCTTATAGATACTGTTAATATGTGTAAAGTTTCCTATGTTGATGGAATGAAAGGATCTATTATACTTGGAGACAATAAACAAAAGATATTCACAATAGAACCTAAATACTTTTCATTTACAGACTATGATATTCATATTGGAGATTCTTCTGAAATTATTAGAGAAATGCAGGAAATTAAAGCTTTCACGCTAGAATTAGTTAAAGGTGGATTGGCTGAAGTAGATCTTGTAGTTGACATTATGACCACTGAATCCCTATCTGATATGAGGGACAAAGTTGAAGCAGCTACTTCTAAAAAGAAAGAGGAGAATAATCAGATGGGACAAATGCAACAACAGTTACAACAATTGCAACAACAACTAATGCAGGTAAATCAACAAGCTGAACAGTTGCAAAAAGAAAATGAAACGCTTAAGAAAGCTGACAAAGATCTAGAAAGATTAAAATCAGATAGAGATTACGAAGTTAAAAAATCAGTTGCAGATTCAGGAGCTAATTTCAATAATGAAAAAATTGAACTAGATAAAAAGCGAGTAGAGCTTGAAAAATTACAACTAACAGATAATAGTAAATTAAACGATGAAGTTCAAAATAATTAAAAATGCCACTTAAAAAAATTAGTAAATATACACCTCAAACAATTGAAGATATAGAGTTCAATTTTCAATATCTTCAAGATACAATAGATGAAGGCGGAGGTGGTGGAGGAACCGGCACTGTTACATCTGTAGCAGGAGTTTCCCCTGATGGTACTGGAAATGTCCCTTTAACTGCTAGTAATGTAGGGGCAGTCGCTACTGTAGCTGGCCAAAGGCTGATAACTACAGCAGAAGGTACTAAAATTACTGCTATTGATCAAGTATATACTACTGCTGAAAAAACTAAACTTACAGGTGTAGCTACTGGAGCTACAGTTAATGATACAGATGTAAATTTAAAGAACAGGGCTAATCATACTGGAGTACAGACAGCTGATACAATTACTCAAGATGCAACTCATAGATTTACTAACGATACAGATATAGCTAAATTATCAAATATAAGTATTATTAAATCTACGGGTTGGTTTAGTGGGATAATACCAGTAGGTAAGTTTGTAGCTCCTGGTAAAGGTTTTAGTGATGGAACTGTTACAGGTTTAACCTATTCTTATTGGTTTAGACCTAAGTTTAATTGTACTGGAGTTCAGTTTCTATTTCCTAACTGGACTATGGGTAATAGTACTGGAGGAGCAGCAGCAGAGGGTTTAGGATTAAACCCTGTTACTATAGCAGTTTCTATATATAATGTAAGTACAAGAGATGTATTTTTTAATGGTCAAACCTCCATTACTATACCTCCTGGAGGATCAGCAAAATCTGATCCTAGTCCTTATAACTTTGTGGCTGGAACTAATTATAATTTAAGAGTATCTGTTACAGTTACTACACTTGGTATGAAATGGCCACTTGGTTTAATACCACAATCTACATTAACCGAAGGTACTTTTCCTGCTGGTACTTTAAGTGGAGGAACATTAACAAATATAACAACTGGTGGATATGGGCCTTTTGGGATCATAGCTAAACCAAATACAACACCTACTTTTGCAAATATTGGTCTTTTTGGAGATAGTATATTTGATGGTAATTCAAATGGTGGAACAGGTATTCAATTAGATCAAGGATGGGGTAGAAAATGGTTGGATTTAATTAATGTCCCTTGGGTTAAATTTGCTGTTGGTGGTGATAAATCACTAAATCATACTACAGATGGATCATTTGGATTTGTGTCTACTTACTCAACAGGTATAGATATAGCATTAACTAATTACGGAGCAAATGATATAGCTTCTGCAACAGTTTTTGCTGATGTACAGGCACAATATCTTAAGTGGTGGACTACACTTGCAAATTCAGGAATGCGTGTTGTACAAGCAACTGTATTTCCAAGATCAAGTTTTGGTGCTCCTCAAGAAGCTATCCGTATTCAACTTAATGATTGGATAAGAACATTACCAGCTCCATTATGGAAGTATGTGGATGTAGCAGATGTAGTTGAAACAGCAAGAAATAGTGGAGTATGGAAATCCAATTTACAGACAGATGGTACACATCCAACAGCAACTGGAGAAACTACTATAGCAGCTGCATTACCTTCAGCATCATTTTTCTTACCGTAAGAAAAATATTAGTAATGATCATGATGGTACTATTGGAGCTGCAGCAACATATGTATTAGTTTAGTTAAATGATTAATATATTTATAAGGGTTAGTAATAATTTACTAACCCTTTTTTGTATATTTGCATTTTACAGCTAGCAAAATTTAACGAAACTCATACATATAAATATGACAAATATAAAATTTAATGTTACAATAGATAATTCTTGTATTCTTTCTATTTTGGATGTAACAGGTTATCAACCAGACAATCTAACAGGGTTTATATCTCCATCATTAACTGGTGCTGGTTATAAATTAAATGAAGGATATTTCCAAAATATTATTCAATACAATAAACATAGGTATGGGCCAGTGATTGTAAATACTACTGAACCATACACAAATGTAGATTCACCAGATATAGTGTATGCTAATAACTTCACTACTCAAAAATATAATTTAGCACAAGATGGAGTCTATACTATTAATAGAGTATTCGTTATTTCAAAAGAAATTTATGATAGGGATAAAACTACAGATAGATTTAATGGTTTAGTGATATATTATAGTGATGGTGTAGATTTGTATAAGGTAACTAATAATGTTGCAGCAAAAACTACTATAGATTTATTACTTAAAGACACATATCCTAGTACAGCTTCTATAACTGCTGTTAAAATAATATCTACTTGTTTTATGAATGCGTGTTATTTTAAGTTAATGTCTTTATTACTAGATAGTAATACAGTATGTGATACTGATGATTACACTTCTATACGTAAAGAACGAGATTTATTATTTATGGTTCTAGAATGTATTAAGTATTTAAAGGAACAAGGTAGTATTCAGGAGATAGAGAAATTAATAGAAGGTATAGACGCATGTGGCGGTATCTGTAGTAGGGTCTTACCACATGGTAATTGTGGTTGTAATGGATAATCTAGTAGAACTAAAACAAATTTGCTTTAAGTCTCTAAAAAAATATATTTTTAACTTAAGTAGAGGATATCCTATGAAAGACAAAGACTATATGAAAATTAAGGAAGCTATGTTAGCTATTAATTTTATTGAAAACTTTGATGTTAGTGAGTACACTAAAGATGCTATTATAGATTTTCACAAAGTAAACTTAAATAAATTATGATAAGTGGAAGTGGAAATATATCTGTAATTACAGAAGAGAATGATACATCTTCAGTACAAAACTTAGCCCTTATAAAAGAGGTGGGTGGTAGTACTGACTGTTGTGGAGATACTGAAACAGCACCGACTGATCCCACAGATCCAACTCCTGAACCATCAAGACATAATGATTTAGAAGGATTACAAGGTGGTGATCAACAAAATAGATATCACATCAATCTAAATACATATGGCGCATTAATGGCTGCAACTGAAGCATCACCTGAAAATAGATATGCTACAGTCAATGATCTTAATGGCAATCCAAACTTTGTTGACCCATCACCAGATAACCCTTTTATTACTATATCAGAATTAGCAGTACAAGAAGAGATTGATCCAACTGTACCAGCTTATGTTAAAGCTATTACACAAGCAAATATTACAGCTTGGAACACCGTAACTAGTAAAGAAAATGCAGGTGTAGCAAACTCCCTAGTCACAGCTTTACGAGGGGGAAACACTACAGACACCTTTGCTACATTACGTACATTTGTAAATAATTTACAAACTCAAGATGGTGTATTATCAGGACAAATAAGTAGTATCATGACCTTGCTAAGTTCTGATAATGTTAATTTAGACACTATCCAAGAAATAGTAAACTTTATAGAACAAAATAAAGATTTAATTAATTATATACTCACTAACAAAGTAGATAAAGTTACTGGTAAATCATTAGTACTAGATACAGAAATAACTAAACTCTCAACTATCACAGAAGAGAGAATGGCTGCATGGGATCAGGAAGAACCTTTTAGTTTTGACATTATTAGTGATGTAAATGGTTTAGTTAGTGTTAGTTCTATGGGTATGAAAAAATTACTCATTACTAGAGATACTAGATTTAGCGCTATAGATGCTTTACCAGGAATGTATGGTAGAATTGTAGCTGTAATTGATGATGAAGGTGGACATTTACTTACTATAGCTGAAGGTAACGAAGGAACTAACCCTCCTAATAATACATTGGCTCGTGCAGAGACAGAATTAAACTGGTTTAGAACTGATACTGCTGTCTATTGGACTTCAAGAATTTTAGTTGGTGGTATTGAACAAACTGTATTACCTGTATTTGCCATCGACGATTACAATAAAACACTTGAGATCTTTGCGTCTTATCCAGACGATCAAATATTAATGTCGACTAATGGGGGACCATTTTTACCTTATACAGGTAAAATAAGCTTCCAAGATATAGCTCGACCTGCAGGATTCTGGAAAGCTAAAATTATAGCTGCAGATAGAAGATTAGAAAGTAAAATACAATCTAGTTTACCAACACACGTAGGTAAATATGGATTCCCATTAGCATTACCATTTACACTAACACAATAACAAAAACATGGCAGAACAAATAATAAATTTACCTGATAAACTAGACGGACAACAGGTATCAGCAGATGAATATAATATTATAAAGAACAGTTTAAACTTAGTATATGATGAAGCTAAAAAGAAATACTATGCTTTTTCTGAAACTGACTTTATAGTTAGTGGAACAACAGTAATTGATGGACAAGTATATCAAAGGATTGTAATTAATCCTGCTGTGGTATCTTCTACTACATATTTAGATACAACTCAATTTGATGGTGATGGAACATTATCAAATCCTTATAAAATAAAGGCTGGTCTTATTGGAGGTGGAGGCAATCCACAACTCGCTACGCCTGCACTTGGCTTAACAGCTAACGGTTCAAATGCAGTAAATGCTTCATGGACTAGCGTAGCGAATGCAAGTGGTTATGTTCTTCAGAGAGCTACTAATGCAGGTTTTTCAGCTAACTTAACTAACTTATACACTGGTACATTATTAGCTTATGCTGATTCAGGTTTAACACAAAATACTCTCTATTACTATAGAGTACAAGCTACACCTAATAGTGGATATACAGCAAGTAGTTATGGAGCAAATAGTATAACTACTCCAACTCCAGGTAATATCACACCAACACCGCCAGTACTAGCAGCAGATGATAGTGCAAATACACTTAGTGCAACTCATGGTACTTATCAGTCAGCGATAGTATTTAGTACTGCAGGTGGATCTTATGTACCTTACACCGGTACTATTTCAGTTGGAGATGTAGCTAGAGCAGCAGGTTATTGGAAATTTAAAATATCATCTGCAGCAGGTAGAGACGAATCAGCTGTGGTTGATTCACCAGCATTCACAGTAGCAGGTAGTGCAGGTAATTTATTACCAGGATATACAGCAGTAGCAGCATTAAATGGCCTAATTGACTTTAATCAAGATGGAACAGCTGAAACTTCTCCTGGTATATTCTTTGCATATGATCATGATCCTCAAAGATTAACACCTAAGTATCAATTAACTAATGGTGACTTTATTGCTTATAAATTAGGAGCTACGGAACAAGATGCTTTAATTGGTGTATTACCTTCATATACTGTAGGAACACCAGTACCTTGGGGAATTGGTTGTTACATAGATGCAGGAGTAATGCATACATATAATCAAACCCTTGCAGAAACATTCGTAGATTGGCCAAGTACTCCTTATCAAGCAAATGATTACTTCATTTTAAGATGGAATGATAATGGAACAACACAATCATTTACCCCATTTAGATCTACTAATGGAACAACTATAACTGAAGTAACACCACCTGTTAGTTTAACAGTTACAGGTACAGGTTTTGTTCCAGGACAACCTGTTTACTTTGCTATTCAATTAGGAAGACAAGTACCATTCCTTTATCCTCAAGGATCAGGATTAACCTTAGTACCATAATGGATATATTATCATCAACAAGACTAGCATTTGGGGGGAGTTCAACATTTACTCCCCTTCCTGCTGGGGAATTCTCTAAACCTATTCAAGTAAAACCTGACAAAGTATTTGCTAACCAGTTTCATTACTTAGAAGATGGTGACGGAGGAGTTCTCTCAATAGTGAATTTAACAGATCTTAGTGCAATAAATAACGTTAATGGAGAACCGACTGGTGTACCATCAAATGATGGTATGTGGATAGCTAATAATGATTATCTTAAATCAAGTTGGTATAATATTCAATATAATAGAGCAGTATTTGATTTAGAGAATTTTTATAATATTGATTACGCATATATATGGATAGGAGATACTACTAGAGGGCCTATTACTGTACTAGGTAGTGCAGATGGTGCCGATTATAATGTATTAATGCCAGAGTCGGATGAAATTGAAAGAGAAAAATGGGTGAAATTAGACTTCACCGGCTCAGAGTTTAGAGGGGGTGTAAGATTTATCACTCTTGGCACTGAATCAATGGACGCCTGGATTAAAGCTTTTGTAATATATGGTCGTCCACAAACTGAAGTCCTTAATCAAGGTTTAAAATATAAACGTAGAGTTGTTGAACGTCCTGTTCAATATCATATGGGAACTAACGGTTTCTGGTTAGAACATCCTGAACTTATGGCGCCAGTTAGTGGTACACATAGGTTTTATGTAGTACCTCAATGGTTCTATGGTAATAAACTTGTTAACTCAGGTTCAGGTAAAAACTTAACACCTTATCAAATAGAATATAGATGGACTAATGCAGATTTAGGTAATATTGATCAATTCTTACAAGGTTTTAAGAACTATGGCTCTAAAGTAATGATTGACGTAAATGCTTCACCTGCGTTTCTTCGTGCTATTAATACACCTAATGCTCAATACTCTAAAGCAGTAGATCCTGGAAAGTCATCTATTAAACTAGTAGATACAACAGACCCTATGAACTACAAGTTTATAGCTAGAAGTTCATGGGTATGGGCTGCAAGGTATGGCGCTAATAAAAATATAGATACATCACAGATTGTATTAGAACCTATGGATGATGGATCACCTCAACCAATGAGAGTTGGTTTAGACTTGGTTGAAGTATTAGAAATAGGTAATGAGTTTGACCGTTGGTGGTTAGGTGAACAAATGTATCATAATCCACAAGAGATGGCTGCTTATCTTTCAGCTATTTATGACGGACATAAAGGTGCCATGGGTCCTGGGTTTGGAATTAAAAATGCTGACCCTTCTATGAAGGTAAGTTTTATATCTACGGCATCTGGCGATAATATCGCCTATGCCAACCAAGTGATGTGGTGGTGTGATAAATATAGAGGTAAAGGTGATTATCCATTTGATTTAGTTAACTATCACTGGTATAACTCAAGTGAAGGATCACAAGATGCATCCATTAACGCCTATGGTTTACAACCAGAATTAGGTAATTTAATAGAAGCTAACTTAAGATGGGTAGAGTTTAGAGATACCTACTGTCCTAACGTTGAAGTATGGCTTACTGAGGTAGGTTATGATGAACATTATGGTGGTGTATATTCTCCAGCTTATCCTACACAATTTGAAAGATCACGTTATAAAGCTTATTGGTTAACTCGTGTTTATATGATCAATCAAATGACTGGAGTTGATGTTACAAATCAATATTGGTTTTCAAATCATGGTTCACAAAGAGTTGAAGATAGTGATCAATATGAACCACATCCAGACAAGTTCTTAACATCTGGTCTTACAGATGGTATTCAAGATGCTAATGATTGGAATAGAAAACCACTCATGTCATATTGGTATGTAGCTAACTTTAAACATACTCTTACTGATTACAAGTATTCTCATGTTATAATGAAATACGGTGTATCACAGTTAGAAGGTGCTACACTTATTCCTACTGTAGATGAACATATATGGGCTATGGCTTATAAAAATGAACTTGCAGATGAGAACACAATTGTGCTTTGGTTAGACACAGCAGAATTTAGAACTTTAACTATTCAATTGAAAGTTAATGAAGCTTCTGTGCAAGTAACTAATATTGATGAAGCTGAAATTAGGGAATCATTGATCGGTGTTACTAGTACAGTCAATGCTGTAAATGGTTATATTACATTAACTATTAGTGAATGTCCTATCTTTGTAAAAACTAGTAATATTGGTAAACCTATGTTGAAACCTGTAGAAAATATAGCAAAACAAGAAGTAGGTGATAATGGTAGTGTATTACTTACATGGACTGATAAAAATATTGTAGATACAGAAGTTATTATAAGTAGAAGCTCTACCTTAAATGGTACTTATACAACTATTTACTCTGGACCACTATTAGCTGAATGTCAATATATTGATGAAAGTGCACAAGCATCAATTAATTATTTTTATAAAATAGTACCTGTATATCCAGGAAATGCTCCAGTAATTATTACTCCAGCAGCACCAACTCTAATTGCTAATGATACTACTAACACTTTAACTGCTACGCAAACTTCTTATCCTTCAGATATTGTATATTCTACAGATGGAGGAACCACATATTTACCTTATACAACTACTATTAATGTAGGCAATATAAATAGAGCTGCAGGTTATTATAGATTTAAAGTTAAAGCAGGTACTAATAGGAATGAATCTAGTGTTGTATTATCACCAGCCTTTAATGAAACAACAGTTGAGGATCCTAATTTTGATATTCTTAATGCTGAAGAGTTATTAATGGATAGCGTTTATTATGCCAAGAATTCTCAGAAATTTGGTACAACAACCGCTGCTGTGAGTGGTGATTCTGTTGGTACAGTGTTAGACAAGAAAGGTAGTTATCCACTATTCTTTCAAGGCGATACAACTCCTGCAGTAATTGGTGTACCACCTATACTTACAGAGAATTATATTACAGCGGAAAATGTTCCAGATTTACAGTATCATTCAGCTGACTTTGCTGTTAAACATTTCCCATATGAATGTACTTGGGTAATGAGAAGTTTACCTGGACAGACGTATGAGGCATGGTCAAATAGTTTTCAATCTAATGATTACGTAGGTAATGTTGGAGATGGTGTAAGGGTTCTTCGTAATAACTTTACAGTACCTAATGCAGTAACTCCACCACATTTTGTTAAAACTATAGTTCACGTACAATTTGATACAAACTTCTGTAGACTATGGATCAAAACTGGAACTAATGGAGATGGTTATCAAGGACAAATCTCGCATAGTGAAACTCAAGGTAAAATAGGTCATGCATTATTTGTTGATACTAATAATGCAAACTGGGATTTCTTTGCACAGTATCAAAAGCTTGGTAGATTTACAAGTGATGCTGTAAGATTAAACTACTTAAACTCACTAGCTACTAAATGGCAGATTGATGGAACAGAAGTTAAGAAGCCTTTTGCCTACGATGTATTTCAAACATTTAATAATACTACTCAAACTTGGACTGCTAATTTTAGTACTAAAAATCCTTCTGGAGGAGGTATAAATTTAGCTCAAACTAAATATAAATGGTATCTAAATAAACGAGATGCCGGAGGATTTGGAGATCAAACTTTGGTTGGTACTGGAGCTACATTACCTAGATCGGCTTACTCAGCTTTATTAGCAGGTTACACAGGTAATGTTTACATCATATGTTACGTGATGGCTGTAGACTCTGCCGGCAATGGCTGGAAATATACTGTTGGAGGTTATAGTGAAGAATAAATAAATTTAGGGAGTGATTAATCACTCCCTATAACTTAAAATAAATGGAAAACAATAATTACTTAACTATAGGTGAAGACTCTAGTGTTACAGCGTCAGATAATAATATAGATTCTTTTATAGATTCTACATGTTCTTCAACATCTATTGTTATTTGTGGAGATACAGATGTAGAAGAAGATTTGCATAATAACCTCAACGGTTTACAAGGGGGAAATATTTATGAAAGATATCACTTAACTCGTGCAGAATGGCTTAATCTTACTACTGGAGATAGTGCTCCAGTAAACTTAATCGCTGGCCCTCATATAACGATAGATGCGAATTATCCAAACTTTACTATAAGTGGAGAAGCAGGATTTAGTGGAGATTATGATGATTTAATTAATAAACCAACACTATTTGATGGGACTTGGAATAGTTTAACTGGGAAGCCTACATTACTTAGTCAGTTCACTAATAACCTTGGTAATTATGGTAACTGGATAACTAAAGCTCAAGGTGATACTTTTTATAGAAATATTACATATGTACCAGATTGGACAGAAATTACAAATAAACCAACATTCTTTAGTGGGAATTATAATGATCTTACAAACAAACCTACTATACCAAATTCTACTAACTATATACAGAATCAAAATACAGTAACTCAACAAGCCTCTTTAAGAATTAATGGTACTGGGGTATTTGGAGATTTTGTCGCAGCAAATCAAATGTTAGCTAATATAGTTAGTAGTATTAATGGAGCTTCTAATGGAGCTTTAGCATTTGGAACGGCAAATGAAGGTACTATTCTAACTAGAGAGATTGCTGATGAAAAGCCAGCTTTAACAGTTAATAATAGACTAGGAACTTCTAGAATAGTTACTTTTCAACAAGGAGGTATAAATGTAGCAGGAGTTCTACCAGATGGTAGATTAGATGCTGGTGGTATGCAGGCTTTTGGTAATGGTAGTCTAGCCTCTATACTTACCAATAGTTCTGGTACTACTATTACTAGAAATATGAATGATGCCACCACAGCATTAACAGTCAATAATATTATAGGTACAGGATCAATTGTGGATTTTCAATATGGAAGTTCAAGTAAGTTTAAAATTCTACGTAGTGGTATATTTAATATAAACAATACTGTAGGTACAGGAGGACAAGCTATACGTATAAATTCTGGTAATACAGCAATGGAATACTATACTCCAATAGCTCAATTTAATCCTATTGCAGGTTCAAATGTAACTATAACTGGAACATACCCTAATATAACATTTAATGCAACTGCAGGAGCTAGTGTACCTACATTACAAGCAGTAACACAAGTTGGTGCTGTAACTGATCATGGTTTAAGGGTTACTGGATTTACTGGAATAGATAATTCAGTTGGACTTAATATCTATCATATTCCTGACATGGGTAGTTTGTTAACTAATAGTCTATCTGATAACACTACTTCATCTGGTATAATTCTTAGAGATAACAAAAGTGTAAATATACAAGCTGGTACGGGAGGTATTACATTTAACGAGGCTTCTAGTAATGGAGGTTTAGGCGGTACCATTATAGGTAGATTAGCTGGGGAAAGTGGTGTTAATCCTAAGGATTTTGTAACAATGGATCAATTAGGCAGTGGCGCTACACCAAATTTACAAAATGTAACTGATTCTGGTAATACCACCAATAAGATGATATCAGCAGCTTCTATGAGGGCAGGTGTGGTTGGTAATGATAGTTACGGGTTTACTTTTCAGACAGGTGATGCATTTACCATTCAGCAAGAAGAACAAAGTGATCCAAATCTTAGAACTTCAAGATTTGGTCATTCAGGTATCTCATTTAGTTATAAAGGGTTTCAACAAGGTATTTCAGTTAACTACCCTGGAATTACAAATAATTCATTATTACAATTTCCTTTAAATAAAAGTGGTATAATTGCATTAATTAGTGATATTCCATCAGCATTGATTATTGATAATAATCCAACAAATGGTTCAACGAATGCTGTATCATCTAATGGTACATATAATGCACTATTAACTAAAGAAGTCCTTACCAATAAAGTAAATACATTAATAGATGTTACTACACCTGTTAGCATGTATCCTACAGTTTCCGCTGTTAATACTGGTTTAGGTCTAAAAGCAAATGTTAAAACTGCGAATATTTTTGAAGCTACTCAAGCAATAAGAGGTGCATTACAAGTTACTGGTATTAGTTCAAATCAAACTACATTAATTGAAATGACTGCTGCTAATAATGGTTCCGGAGTAAGAGGTTCTATTGCTTTAGCTGCCTATAATACAGACGGTTTAGGTGTAACCTACACTAGTACGTTAGTACCTGGAACTACTGCAGATGGTAATGGAGCAATTAATATATTACCAGTTTCGAGTGGAACGTTATTAAATAGCACTAATGTTAAGACCATTAATGGAACTAGTATATTTGGTTCTGGTAATATAACTATAGCATCTGGAAGTGGAACAGTAACTTCTGTTACACTTAATCCTACAGATGGTTTAACAGGTTCAGTGGACACTGGAACAACTACGCCAGTTATTAATATAAGTGGTATAAATTTAGCTCCAGCTACTGGAAGTGCAAATTATATTCAAAATCAAACTACTGTCATTCAGAACGCTGCTATTAGAATAAATGGTATCATACAAGGTGGAAGTATTACCGGTACTACTCTCAATTTAACTAGTGGTTCTGCTTCAGCAGTTAGTTTACCTACTTTATTAGGTAGAAATTCAGGGGGAGGTGTAGGTACTAGGACTCTTGCTCAAGTTCTAGCAGATTTAGATACTACAGCAGGGGTAACAACTTACGTACAGAACCAAACCACTACACCACAACCTGGAGTAAGTTTTAGTATTGCTGGGCAGGGTTTAATAGCAACAGCACCAACGTTAGCAAATCATATAGTAAGATTAACGGATTTAGGTAATTACATAACTACTAATACTACTCAAACTGTAACAGGTTTAAAAACGTTTAGTTTTAGACAAACTTTTAATAGTGGCTGGACTACAGTAAATTCAAGTAATACAGTGCAGAATGGTGGTATATTTTTTTCTGATGGTACATTTGGTGTAAATTTAAGTACTAATTTAGGTACTATGACAGTTAATGGTACCGTTAGACTACCAATAAATGTTACTGGCCTACTTGCATTAACAGCTCAAGCTACAGATTATGAGGTAACAGATACTACTAAAGGTTATATTCTTAAGTCACCTAATGGAACTAGGTGGAGGATTACTATATCAGATACAGGAGTATTAAGTACAACATCACTATAAAAATTAATGGCAACAGTAAAACATATGACAGAACCTGAACGTTATTCAGATATGTTCGGTGGAACTCCTAGACAGAGGGTCAGCAAATCAACAGCTTTAGTGTTAACGGACACTTGGCAAACAATACAATTCGTAAGTGGTAACTCCACTTACGATGTAAATACATTCCCAGAACCTAGATGGGATTTTGTAAACCATAAAATGATAGCTAATCCAAATACTACAATGGAACAAGCATATGATTTATCATTTGACTATCAAGTTACAAATGTGAAAGGTGCTAGTAAAGTACAATTGAGATTTGTAATACCTGCTCCTACACCGATTTATGTACCATTTCCAGATGACGGAACAACAGGCTACGTAGATTTAGCAGAGATAAACAATCAAGGTGTATTTAAGAAACATTTTCAATTTCCTATTTATGCCAGTACAAACATACGCACGTATGGATTACAGATACAAATTAGAGCAGTTAGTTATGTTACTTCTTCTAATATACTCACTGGTATACTCACAGGATTATTAACTATATTAACTGGTTCGGATAGAGTTACATTAAACAATTGTAGTTTAAATATATATTCAAAATAATGGAACAAACATCAATAAAACGTCTAAATCAATTACATCCCAAGATTAGACAAAAAGCATTAGACGCATATGCTGAAGCAGTTGCTAAAACTCCAGTAGGAATACACCCTTTTATAACTCAAACTATGCGTTCATTCGCTGAATCTGATGCCTTGTACGCGCAAGGCCGTACAAAACCAGGTCCAATTGTAACGAATGCACCAGGAGGCTCTTCATATCATAATTATGGTTTAGCTTTAGACTTTGTCATTCAAAAAGATGGTAAAGAGTCATGGGTTGTCGATAAGAATTGGATGATAGTTGTCAATATATTCAAGAAACACGGCTTCGTATGGGGTGCAGATTGGGATAATGATGGGATAACCAAAGCTCAGGGTGATAAAGATGAAAGTATGGTAGATGCTCCTCATTTCGAAATGAGATTTGGTAAGAATTGGAGAGATTTATTAGCTCTTAAGAAAGCTGGAAAAGTAGATAAAGATGGTTACGTATTAATTTAAATCAATGGAAAACTTATATAACTTATATAACATAGTTAAGAACTATTTAATAGTTACTTGGCAGAGACTCAAGAGTGATTCGCCTAGATACTGGCGTAGATTTACATGGATTGCGGGTATACTTGCTTTAGCGTCGGGATTCTTAACTGAAAATGATGCTATTATACCTGAAAAATATAAATTTATTACAAAGTATGTAACTGCAATGTCTGTAGCTGCAGCTTTTGTATCTAAGTTAGCAACTGTAGATCCTGAGTTAGCTCAAAAATCTGATGATCTTTTACTTAAAGAAAACGCGGACAAGAAGTTAGATCACATTTAATACGAAAGATAGGGCTAAAAGCCCTATCTTTGTTTATAAATAAAATTAAATGAGTAAATTAAATATAAACGATAATGGTGTTGAAGTCACACTTGGTCAATTAGAGATCTTATTAGGTAAACAACAGGCAGTACTTGGTAACTTTGAAAGAGATTTAATATTACGTACATCAGGTAATATTAGGATACAAGTAGGTAATAAATTCTATGATTTAGCTATAAATGGTAATGTTATTGGAGGAACACCTACAAAAACAACATTAATAGTAAACAATCTAACAGGATTAGTCTATCCAGGTGATGCATATTTTGTATATACTACAGATAATAGTACATTATATATAACCGTCAATGGAGAATACCGACCAATAACTTCTTCTGATGATGAAGATGAGGATTCCCCTCAGAATATATATTTAAGTTATTTAGATTCTCAAACCCTTACTGGTGTACAAAAGAATTTAGTATTACATAACTCTGGACTATTATTAAATAATTTTTCTGAAATAGTAGCATCTAATCCAGCATCGGTATATCAAAATCAACTTATATATGCTGCTGATACCAGAAGGTTTTACGCTTTAAATAATAATGTAAATTCAGCAGAATATATAAGTTGGGATCCCTTATTTATCGATAGACAAGGTGATACAGTAACTGGTAATCTATTTATAGAGGCAGCCAGCGATAAAGGTAAAGCTAGTAATATTTCACTTCATGTTCTAAGCAATTCTAATAGATATGGATTAGGTTTATCAACTGATCAATTTAATGGTATTTTTGTAGGATCTAAAGATTTAAACACTGGTTTAGCAATATATGATAGTGCTGGCAGTGCATCTTTTATTTCAGCACAAGATAGAACAGTACGTTTTTTAACTAATGGTAGAGCTGAAGCATTTAATCCTTTAACTTTATATGAAGATACCGTAGGTATAAGTGGATCAACTCCATATGGTTATAAATTTTCAGTAAATGGTAATACATATTTGAATGGTAGAACTACAGTAACAGATTTTATAAAGTCTAATGATTATATTGCAGGAACAACAGGTACAGGATTTAGTATTTATGAAGATAGTGATAAATGGTATCTGGAAATTGATTATTTAAAACTAAGAAGTTCTAGTGAATATGCTGGAGATGTAAATGATACAAAAGCCCTTAATGGAAGCTTGTTCTTAGACTTCTCCATCATTCTTAAAGACATAGTTTTATATGAAACCATCCCTATTTTTACTAGGGCTCAAGTTTCAGGTAAATTTAGTGATACTTCTGGTACAATAATACCACTTTCTGCAAAAGGTACCAAAGTTAATGTTATATCAACTGCTATTACAGATTTAGTTGATATTAATAGTGGGACAGATCCTGGAGACCCAACTTATCATCCTATTGATTTAACATTTGGTATTGGTGATATGAATTCTTCTGGAGTTCCAATCTCTGGTACAAGTTATATACGAGATACTACAGGAACATATAAAGCACTGGTACCAAGTACTCGTTATGACTCTGTTAATAATGAGTTTATAAATGATCCTACCGGTACTTTAGTTAGTAGTGGTATTATATATTTATATAATATAAGTAGTACATTCAATGCTGTTGTAGGAGATCTCTTTTTCTATAAGAGATGGAATAAAAATAAAGAAGTTACACAAGATACTACAATGTTAGTAGAAGTCGTGAAAGTATACCCAGATAATATATATGTATATGCTTATGATGGTATGTTAGATGAGGGTGGTAGCTTAATTAAAGTTGGTAATAAGTTTACTGATATCACTGGTATTGAATTAAACTCTGCAGAAAATCCTGGTTATATACAAGGTTATAAAGGCGTTAGATCTTTTAATGAAATGATACCTAATTATTATGTGGATGAAATAGGTGATGGTAGTCAAACACTACCAAACGATATTCTTTTTATCGATCCTAAATTTCCTGTTAGTAATATTGCATATAAATTTGAAGGTACTAAAATAAATTTTGGAGATAAGTTAATATACAATAATAATATATTAACATTACCTGATTATTTACCATTGGCAGGTGGAGATATGACGGGTAATATACGTTTTGTAAATAATAATATAGACAAAGGCGTATATTGGGGTGCACAAACTGATTATGGTAAAATATATTTTCAAACTACTGGAGATGCAGCAGGTGACTCAAATTTAGTATTTGAAGTAGGAGATAATATTTTAGATTCAGGACAATTTGAGGGATTTATTTTTAGAAAAAATGGAGTTAGTGATCTAGGAGATCCTACAGATATAGTAGACTTACTCACTATTAATATGGATGATATTAAGTACAAAGGTGTTAGTCTGTTACATCCTACATTTACTGGAGAACCAGTAATAGCTCCTGGAACTATAACACAATATTGGAGAGGGGATAAGACTTGGCAAACTTTAAGTACTGCAGTAAGAGCTATCACAGACCCTGTATATCTACCAGTTACAGGAGGTAATATGACAGGTGATATCACTTTTGCGGACACCGTTTCAGCAGGTATTAGATGGGATAGATTTACGGATTATGCTCATATCTTCTTTGAATCTGTTAATACTTCCGATCCTTCTCCTCCTGGAGGAGATCCATTATATGGTAGAAGTAAACTTGTATTTGAATTAGGTGATGATGGTTACGATCAAGATGCTTTCGTATTCAGAGTACATCAAGCGGATGTAGTACCTATGAATAGAGATCAGTTTACTATCTCAAATGATTATATTGGAATCGATAGATTAACAGATGGAGTAGCTGATAATAAACTTCTTACTATTGGTAGTGATAGAAGAGTTAGAGAAATTACTAGAACAGATTTATTAACTGACTATGTACCTAAGAGTGGTGCTGATATGACTGGTGACATTAGATTTGTTAATACAAATATTATTAATGGTGTATATTGGGGAGCTAATACAGATTATGCCAAAATACATTATGAAAGTACAGCCGATGATAATAATAGTAGTCAAATGATATTTGAACTTGGTGATAATATTACGGGGCTAGGTAGAAGAGAAGGTTGGAAATTTAGAAAAATAGGAATTGGAGATCCAGATGCACCTACTCCGTCTAGGGATATTTTAGTTATCAATGATCTTGAAATTATATTTACTATAAATGGAGTAGAAATAGGTAAAATTGATGAAACTGGTTTTAAATTAAAGGCAGGAAAAGTCTTTGATTCATCTGGTTATTAAATTATTTTAAAAATAATTTGTATATCTTATTTGTTTTACAAGTATAATGTATTATATTTGCATCTTGAAAATAATGAAATAATATGAAAGTAATTGAAAACAAAGAAACATCTATTAAATTAAATGAGGAACAAAATGTTCATTATTCTGATTTAATTGCAACAGTAATTAATAAACCTCTCAAAGAGTCAATGTCATTGATGGAAATGCGAAAGGATTTAAAAATTCTAGAGGTCTTGGAGAAAGCTAAAGAAACAATCGAATTTGAAGATGTTGATTTAAGCTATATCAAAGATGCAGTGAATAAATCTACATGGGTAATTCGTCATAAAGACATTCTAGATTTTGCTGATTATATTGAATCCTTATAATATTAAGTCATGGCAGAAAATGAAGAATTAGAGAATGGTTTTGAATTAGCAGAAACTGATGCAGAATTAGATAGTTTCTTAGAGTTAGAAACAGAAGATGGAACTCCTTTTGGTGGTGATCCACCTCCATTAGCAATACCTATGAGTCCTGAACAAGCTGCTCAAGTATTAGCTGAAAAAGAAGCTGCTGAACAAGAAGCCGCACAATTAGAACAGCAACAATCTCAAGTTGAAACTCCTGATCTTATATCTCAGCTTTTAGAAGCAAAGGGATGGAAAGATGGCCTCATAAAAATAGAGGAGGAAGATGGTACACAAATTGAAGTGTCATTTGATGATCTATCTCCGGAAGAACAATTTGATATTTTAAATAGTGCCGAAGAAAATCCAGCTAACTTAGCTGAACACGAAGAAAGAACTCTTAAATTCTTAAGAGACAACCAAGTCACATTAGAGGAAGCGATTGAATACTTTTCAAAGAAAGCTGTAGAGGAAGCTCTACAAGCTAATAGTGTAACAGAAAGTGTAGCAGAATTTAGTGATGATGAAATATATGCCCTTGATTTAGTTAATAGAGTTAAAACAATAACTGAAGAGGAAATTCAAATAGAACTAGACAAACAAAAGGAACACCCCGAATTGTTTAAAAAGAAAGTAGATGCGCTTAGAGACGAATATTTGCAATTGGAAAAAGATGAAATAACTCAAAAAGAACAAGAGATTCAGAAAAAAGAAGAAGAAGAATTTACTAGAATTACTGAAAGTTTAGTTGAAGTAGCTAGGCAAACAGAAGACATAGGTGGCTTAGATATTGAACTAGAAGATAAACAAGAAGTACTAGGATTCATCTTAAATAAAGATGTGAATGGTGTTACAGAATTTGGAAAACTATTAGAAGATCCAAAAGCACTATTCGAAATAGCTTGGTATGCTAAGAAAGGCAAAGAAGCTTTTGATGTAATTCATGATTACTACAAAAAAGAAATATCAGATGCTAGTAAGAAAGCATATGAAAAAGGTAAAGCTGAAGCCACTCCTACTGCACCAGTAGCTCCTGTTGAAAAAGAGAGTAAGCTAAGAAGTTCTATTCGAAACAAAATAACACAATCAACCAATTCATCGGTACAAGCATTGCCTCCTGTAGAAGATCTTTACCGAGATTTATAATTAAACCCAAAAAATGCAAATATTAAACGCACAAACAGTTAAAGCCAATATGGGCACAACTAAAACTTATGAAGATTTTCATAAATTCTTAGGTTCTGCTCCTCATAGGTTAGGTATCGTAGCTCGCTATTATACTGGTTTAACTGCTTCTTATTTGACTGAGTCTTTGATGAATATTTATTCAAATGATAAAACTCCTAAGAATCAGTTTCAATCAATCAATTCATTCTCTTTTGAATGGGATGTAGATATCGATTTCATTAAACGTATTGAATTCGCATCTGTTCCAGTAGGTGATGGAGCTAATGGTTCTGACATTATAATGGCATTCACTGAACGTTATTATGAAAAATATGATACCTTCCGGGTTGAAGATTCACGTCAGTTATTCATTGTTAAAACTGCGCCAACTCGTAAACATGATCGTTACTGGGAAATGACAGTTCAATTAATTGATGCAGATTTTGCATCTATTTTGGATGTAGACGCTTGTCAACCTGGAATGAAAACTCGTTACCAATCTAACTACCACCCTGAGCTTTCAGAAGAAGGTTACACTAAATATCAATCAAATATCGAGAGATATCGTAACCATATTTCACATCACAGGAATGATATCACTTGGTCTGACCAATATGCTATCATGGAAGATGTATTCATTGGTTTAGGCCAAAATAAAGGTTCTGGTAATCAAGAACAAACTATTTACAAATTACATAAGAAAGAACAAGAATTACTTGATTCATTCATGATGGCTCGTAACAACGCTATGCTGTTAGGTAAATCAAATTATGATAAAAATGGTAAATGTACTGTAACTGAAGCTGGTACTGGTCGTCCAATCCCTATGGGTGATGGTTTGATCGCACAAATTGAACGTTACGCTAATAAATACGCTTATGCACGTATTACTACTGAAATGCTTGATCAAATCATGGCTAATATGACTGAAAAATCAGCTAATCCAGAAGGTAACTCATATGTATTTGTTGTTAATAACATCCTTTATGCACAACTTCAAAAAACTTTACGTGAGTACTTACGTGGTGTAACTCAAAGTTCATCTGTATTCTATTCACAAAAAGCTGGTGGAAAAGTTAAAGTTGGAACTACTTTTGATACTTACGAGTTCATGGGTAACCAAATCACTTTCAAAGTTGATAAAGCTTTATCTATTGAGTACCCTAATAAAGGTTATGGTATGGTGTTAGATATGACTGCTGATATCATGGCTGGTAAACCTGCAATGGCGATGTTTACAATCAAAGGCGGTGAATTCATCAGGAACGTAATCAAAGGTGTTGGTGGTACTACTGGTGTTGAATCAGGTGATGTATCTACTCCAGTTGCTGGTAACAAACTTGTTTATTCAGGTTATGCTGGTATCGGAGTTTTCTCACCTTTCAGAAGCATGATAATCGAGCAGAATGTATAATTGTAGATGAGAATATCAGTTATTTTCACTATATTTGTTGTATGGAAATACACTACATATATAAAATAACGAATTCTCAAACACAAGAATTCTATATAGGGCTTCGTACTTCAAAATGCGAAGCCCTTTTTGATAAATACATGGGTTCTAGTTCTGTTTGGAATAGAGAATACATTAAGACTAATAAAGATATTTTAGTTAAAGAAATACTTTGTCAAGTTGATACTCGCAAAGAATTAAAACTGAAAGAAGTTGAGATTTTAAAAACGTTTGAAGGAAACAGTTTATGTATAAATAAACTCTTTAAAATAATTCCTTGCCATTTAGGAGTGAAACAATCTAAAGAATGGATTGAGAAAAGAAAAGTATTTGGAGAAAAAAATGGATTCTTCGGAAGACACCATACGGAAGAAGCTAAAGCAGCAATGAGTGCAAAACTTAAAGGTCAAAAAAGATCTGAAGAGTTTTCAAAACGCAACAGTGAAATTCATAAAGGTAAAGTTCTAACAGAAGAAATTAAGATAAAGATTAGTAAGAGTAAAAAGGAAAAGTATGCAAATGGATTTAAATCTCCATCGAACAAACCTATCATCGTTGAGGACCTTTTAGAAGGGACAACAACTGAGTACGAATCTAATGTAACTTTTTGTAATCTTTTTGACCTTAATGTACAATCAGTTGGAGTATTCATACGAAAAGGTTTTACATATAAAAAACGTTTTAAAATAAAATATAAAGATTAAGAGTAAAATAGTAAAATAAATACTATATTTGCACAATAGAAACAATAGGAAATAATATGTTACAGAACAAAATAATTTTAAGAACTACCTACAAGTTCACTAAAATCTGGATGGAACCAGCAATTAATCCAAGAACTAGACGTTATAGTGATTCAGTTCGTAGTGTCGATAGTAATGGTGATATGATCTTAAGCTTTGAGGATAAAAACTCAGGCAAGGTGTTTATTCCAGAAAATGCAGTCATTGAATTATATGATGGCATTGAATTTGATTTAGATGAACCACTAGATGCAGCAAGATGGGATGCAATTAAATACTCTAAAAAAATTGCACAAGACAGACATGAGAAAGACTCTAAAGGTAATTTAATCATTGATGGTAACGCAAAAAGATATGGTACTGCTGAATTTTACGTAGAGCGTCCAGGTATGGAATCTCGTATTAGGAATGATAAACGTAGAAATATTCATGAAGCTAAAACTTATATCTATAATGATAAAGAAGGAAACTTATATCAAATGGTTAGGTTACTTGGTAATAGTATGACTGGCTTACCGCCTTCAGATGTTGAAGACTACTTAATTAGTATTGCAGAGCGTACTCCAGAAAAAATATTAGAATTATATACTGGATCTGATACACATTTAAGACTATTGCTAATTGATGCAATTGACAAAGGTGTAATATATAATAGAGATAAACTCTATTACTATGGGGATAATATCCCATTGGGAGGTACTGAAAATTCAGTAATTACTTATTTTAAAACTCCTCTAAATAAACGTATTAAAGAGATGATTTATGCTGAGGTTTATCCTGAAGAATATTCATTCGATAGAGCTTCTAGCATTGATAGCTTAACTAACGAAGACCTTGAAGCCGCAAACACAGTAAGTGAAGGAACTTTACCTAAAGTGTCTAATCGTACAAGAGGCGCTAAATAAAGAAAACAAATGACCGCGAGACAAGTATTTGAATATGCTCTCATAGAGATAAATAAAGTGCAAGCTCCTTCTATGTTATTGGAAGATTATAATTATCTTATTAATAAAGCTATCGTAAATTACTCTAGCAAGCGTAATAATATATATGATGTAAGTCAACAAACTACTGATGACTTAAGAGTTTTAAAAGGTAGTGTAAAACTAACAAATTTAACCCTGAAGACATTCAGCGCTTTAGATGGGGCAACATATATTGGTACTCTACCTGATGATTATTTTCATATTCTAAATTGTGTGGTCGAATATACACCAACAGCAAATTTTAAATGCTATAAAAGTGGACAACCATTTTTTGTAGGTGCTAAAAGGTTAACTGCTGATATGTATAGTCAGATTATAAATAATTATTATATGAGACCTACATATAAAAATCCGTACTTTTATTTACACAATACAGCTGAACCTGTAGTTACAGGAGCTATTAAAGCAGCAAATAGTAGAGATGGTAACAGTTCCCCAGTTCTAATAGAAATTAGATATGGTAAGGATAATACTATTTTCCCTTTGACTTCTGTATTAATAGATTATTTAAAAGTACCTAAATACATTAACTTAACAGAAGAGCAGATGGCATTAACTCTAGACACTTCGCAAGAACTAGAGTTTCCAGATTATGTATGTTATGAGATTATAAAAGAACTAGTTGCGTTATTAATGGAGAACGCTTCCGATCCAAGATTACAAACAAATATACCTATCAACAAAACTATACCTGATCAAGGTCCTCAAAGCCAAGATCAAGGAGGTCGTAGACGATAGCAGATAATTTCTCTAATAATAACAAAAACATAAACAAAAATCATGTTTGATTACACAACCGAAAACGTCCTAAACGACTTATCTAGAGTATCTGTAGCTTTACCTGCTACAGACAAAGCTGTTCCTACAGGTGGAACAGGATTAAAAATTAAAAACTTAAATACCTTTATTGTTTCTCATATGAGTCCAGTATGGAAAGCTTCAGCTGTTGCTGCTGCTAAGGAAGTGGTTCAGATCACTCTACCTACTATTACTGCTGGTTTATATCGTTTACAATTAGGTATTACATTATCAGGATCTGCTGATGCTGATTATTCAAGATTCGCTATTGATTATGGTAAACCAGTTCACGTAGAATTTAATTTAACTGGTACTGATACTGCAACAACTATTGCTGCAAAACTAACTAAATACTTTCATTCTGGAACTGCACCAGCAGCTTATAGGGGTTTAACTGTAACTGCAACTGGAGCTAACTTAAGCATCACCGCAGGTACAGAATATCAAAGGTTTACTACTAAGTTAGCTGGTTCTACTAGTCCTGTTATTACAGTATTTCAGAAATTTAATGAGACTACTCAAATTTTTGAAAATGTAAGTACTGCTACTACTATCACTACTCCTGGTAATCAAGGTTTTGGAACTGCTTGGGATTTACTTAAAAACTTACGTATTCCAACTCAAGAAGCTACTTACTTTACTGCTGAAAACTTGGATGAACGTCCAATCGCTGGTACCCTTTACAATCAATACACTTTCCGTTATGAATATAATCGTAACATTCATGGAACAGGTGTTGTTGGTGAATTAGCTAGATCTGTAACAACTCATGTATTATATGTATTGTCTACATTGTCTACCACTTTTGAAGGTCTATTAGCTACTGCAGGTGCGACTCTTGTTGTTGCTGGTCCAGCTGATGCAGCTACTCCAGTTGATGATGAACAAGGTTCAGATGTAGTTACACCATAAGTAATAAGATATCTTTAACATTATCATAAAGGTAGGTAGGTTTCTACCTACCTTTTTTTGTTTAATAAAATGACACTAGAGAAATTAGCTTCGGCTATACAAAATAATGTAATAGGAGGTTTAAGAGGTGCAACTGTTAATCTCCCATTTACCATAGAACAGATTGAAGATAGTATTGTAAATGAAAGGATGCAGATAATTAAGGAATATGCTGCTAAAAATATAATTCCTATTAATGACTTAACATATTCTATACGTTGTATAGAAATTGATTGCGAGTCATTAGATAGATGCCCTTGTAAAGAAGAGGCTTTACCTTTATTGAAGCATTTTGAAATTCCACAAATCTTTACTGAATTTGGAGCTAATGGAATTGAATTTGTAGGTTCTACAGATGGAAGGTTTAAATATAAAGTATATACTAATAATGCTTGGCAGAACCATAGAAATAAAAGGCGTGGAGCAGACAAACCCTATGTTTGGATTGATACTACACCTAACAAAAATAATCGCTTAGATGGGTTTATATTTAATTGTCCATCAGCTTTAGATATGTTATTAGTACGTCTTATACCTAAAGATGTTAGACAAATAGACTATACATGCTGTTCAGATGAAGAACAACATAATATATCATTTATTGATAACGAAATAGAAAGAAGACTAACTGAAAAATTCATGAGATGGTACAGACAAGCAGTTCCACCAATCACACCTAATGATCAAACAGTTAAATAATGGAACAAAGAAAATTTTATGAAGCTAAGTCTCATCTGTTTGAATTCTATGGAATAGATATGGATGATGATACATTTGAAACTTATGCTTTACATGCATGGGATAAAATAAATAACAAGAGTTATAGATTATATACTTTCAGTGGTAGAGTGAAAAATAATAAATTAGAGTTACCGTGTAATGTAGATATTATAGAATCTGTACAGGGTTTGGGAGAGTCTGTAGGAACTACAAATGTTGTATCAAGTATAGGCGCTTATAATACATCTTCTTTTATAGAGGATAATATTGAAGATCTTAAATCCCCAGGATCTCCATTTTATGGTAAAGGACATTATATAGATTATTCTAGAAGTGGCAATGTCTTATATTTTACTGGTAATGACTTCACTGTTAATATTTTATATAAAGGTATTGTAGCAGATGAAGATGGTTTACCCTCATTAAACTATAAGGAAATTGAAGCTATTGCCAAGTATTGTGCAGCTGTTGATATGACTAAAAAAGCATATATAACTAAGGATCAAGCCACTATGCAAATGGGTCAGATGCTTAATCAAGAATGGTTAAGGGCATGTGCAGACGCAAGAACCCCAATCTATCTTACTCAAAATGATATGGATACTATACTTAATATACAAACTTCTTGGGATAGAAAACGATTTGGATTATCATATAAAGTATTACGTTAATGGAAGACTTAGTTTATTTGAATACAATTGATAGAAAACAACATATAATAACCGCAAAGGATATTTTTGCTTATTATGATGTTACAAAATTAAAAGGAGATGGTAATTTAAGAATGATATATGGTAGGAAGGATAAACGTGATCTAGTCATTTCAATATTTAATGTGTATATTGCAGAAATGTTTGATGTCTTTGTAGAGGGAGGAATTGTATTTAATTTTCCAGATCAGAAAACATCTAAAATGGCATTTTATGAAGTACCGAGAGACATAATCAGGAAGAGTAGGCAAGCTGGTAAATTACAAATGTTAGATCCTGTTGCTTCAGGTTTTACTGGTATTAAAACACTTATTAAGTTACCATCAAATAAAGCAATATTTGATGTTAATGTAGTACTTAGTAAAAACTATCAAGAAACTATCTATAAAAAATTAAATACTAGACAAAACTTAATTGGTAAGAAAGATAAAATATGGTCAGATTTTATGCAACCAGTATATAATACATTTGCAAAGTGTGATAAAAAATCACTCGATCATTTAGTGTTATTTGGACTTAGAAAAATGATATTCTTTCTTACCAAAAGATTAGAGATACTGTTAATGAATAACAAAGGTGATCATGTTTATATTGGAAGATTCACTAACAAAATAAAGGATCTGAATAAGAGATATAAATTACTTGAACAACAGTATGTTAAAAAATTAAGATGGCATGCTAATTCAAAAAAATTTAGAAGTGAGTATTCTTACTATTGTCTTTCAAAAGAATTCTATGCCATGCATTTAGGAGGGCAGACTGTACCGAAAGTTTTAATGAAAAAGTTAAAAGAAGAATGTTTAGTCAGATCACCTTCATTGAAATATGTCTTTAGAACTAAATCTAAATCAAACAAATTCGCTAACTTTGTACAAAATTACGATAGCTCAAATGATGAGTTAATATTTATTAAACCAGACTATGCGCAAAAGCACAATTAATACCTTTTCGGAAGGACTAATAAAAGATTTAAATCCACTAACTACTCCAAATACAGCACTTACAGACGCTTTGAATGCAACTTTGATTACATATAATGGTAATGAATTTGTACTTCAAAATGATATGGGTAACTGTAAAGTTGAAAGAGCAAAACTTTCTCCTGGTTTTATTCCAATTGGAATGAAGGAGTATGGTGGTATTGTATATGTTGCAAGTTTAAATCCTGAAACAGGTGAAAATGAAATAGGTAGCTTTCCATCTCCAGAAAGAGACTTCAGTACATCTGACTTTGACAATTTATCTCCTGTAAACTTTCAAACTTCTCAGTTTGTAGTGGCTACCACAAACCCAGCCACTAAAGAGAATACAGTTATGGTTGGTAAATTATTTGAACCAGAATTATTTGTTCTACATCCTGGAGATAAGTATGTAGTTACATATACAATACATGATCCATCAGCTGCAAATGTACCTGATGAGATAGACACAGAAGCTAAACTTAATAATTATATAAGTTCAGATCCATTAAATAGAAAATTATTTGCTTTAAAATTTTATAAAATAACAGACAATAATAATTTATTGGAACTTGAGAATGGTGATATTAAGGTTGTATCTGATCAAGCAGATATAGAGAATGAATATGTATTCTTTAAAGAGAATTCAAATTCTACCTTAGCTATAGGTATGAAATTAGAAGAATTAGATTATTTTGATTCTAATATTATTAATACATCATCAGCAATATCTGAAACTAAAAAAGTAGCAATTGAAGCTGTAGGATTTAGTGAATCTCTGCAAGATTTTAAGGGCGTTAGATTAGATGTAACAGAACCTAATGCAGCTACTTATTTTATTGATAAAATAGGTGCAGGTCGCAAAGTATCTGCCATAGTTTCCGATTTACCAGCTAATAGTAAATTTAAAGCTTCATTAATTCCTTATTCAAAATACAGTCTATTTCCAAAATTAAAAAGAGAATATGAAATAGATCTAGGTCTATTTGAAACATTTGATAATATTAATAATACATATAGGTTTCTTTATAGAGATGGAGTTAGCAATAATGATGGTTATATGACAATTGATTTTGATTATAGATTTCAAGGTCAATCAGGGAATGGAGTTGATATATATTTAGAATTCTATGATCTACAAGAAAATTATTCTCTAATACAAAAAATTGATAATCCTTCATATTATGGCAATATGAAAGTTCAAATAGAATTAGAAGCTAAAAATTCTTCAGTTTATAGAGATCCTGCTAACCCTACTTTAACAAATCCATCTTTATTAAGAGTTAATTCCGATACAACATTTCTTAGAAGTATCTTACCAACTACTAATGTAATTAGGACAGATGGTAAACTCAAAAGAAATTACTTTTATATAGTTAGAATCTCTGGTATTGATAAGGTATCTGATGATAGTGAACAAGGCTTCAGTTATAAGCATTATGATATTTATAAAGGCATTTATACGCATGATATGTTCAATAGTGAATATAATAATTCACCTGAAATTGTTGATTTCAATCTACTTGATTTTAAGAAGGATACTGTAAAATATACAGGTGCCGTAACAAATATATCGACTAGTGGTGAGAATGAAACTGTAATAGATGACTCTATTTTTAAAACTGGTGATAATTATTATAGAATTATTAAAAGTGGAGAGACAAATAACATACCTTCAGATCTAAAGTATAGAGGAGGCTATAGAATAAATAAAACTAAATCTGATAATATAAACTTTACTTTAACTAATTATCAGAAATACTTTGGTACTTTTAAATCTGAATTAGTACAATTAGTACCACCAGTTCCAGTTACTGATACAAATTATGTATCCTTAATAGCTGGAGGTTATATACCAGTAGAGCAACCTTATAATAAAACTTTCAATGACTCTACAGTAGTGCCAGATTTTGTTAGTAGTTGGGTGATCAATAGAACAAGTACAACTCAATTTAACGTAATTACTGATGTAACTACTAGTAGAAAAGTAGTAGGATCTCTTAGAGCTCAATTAAATGCTGATTTAACTGGTACTACAAGAATAAAACCTACTAGGTTGTTAAAATATGGTGGAGTTAATAGTACAATTCAGCAACATGGTTGGGATGCTGGTGATACTAGATCAGTTATACATTGGGATAGACGTAATAATGAAAGATCACCTCTTAAATATGTTAGGGATGACAATTCTGTTTATTTCTTACCTAATTCAAATATTGAAAAAGGAGGAAATAGAGGAGAAGACCTAGCTAATCTAATAGAAGAGTCTCAAGGACCAACAGTATGGTCTGCATGGTTAGCATCTAGTTCAGATATATCTACATTTGATCCAAATCCTATTAACGGTAATTATGCATTTGATGCAATGCCTGCCCCTGGTAATAGTAGGGATGAGTTCTCATATCCTTATGGAGCAGCGGGTTGGAAAGCTAATTTCCTAATTATCAGAACAGATGATGGAGATAGAACATATAAATACAGACTCGCACTCTCATCTGCAAATTCATCTTCTTCTCATAATTTTAATGATATTATAGAATTTTATGATAATTTAGCAGTAGTGAGTAAGTATAGTGGAAAAGGAAATATATATTCTATGTTAGATTCTGAGGCAGAGATAAACTCTAAATCTACTGGAGTAGTCACTACTGTAGTTGATTATTCTTCATTACCATTTACTTCTGTGACTTCATTAGAAGGTGGAGCTAAAACATATTTATCTAAATTTAATTTTAGAGCTAATAACACGGTAAGTAATTTTGATACTAGCATCATAAATAACTACATAGCATCTAGAAAACTACCGGATACTCTATCTGCTGAAATAAGAGATGGATTTATTCCATATATAACTAGTCCTTTAAGTGCTACAGAGAATATAGAATTACCTGATTTAACTATTTTGGGAACAGTAGGAGGTAAGATTAATGTACTGATAAGTAAATTAGTTGCAGATGCTAATAAATGGCAAGATGATCCACTTATATTTGATAATGCTTCCGGATTTAATCATGGGGAAGTGGTTTATATTGAAGAGAAAAATAAGTTTGCTCCTCAAAGTTGGGTTAGAACTGCGTTTAAAGCTAGAGGTACAATAGGTAATCCAGCCACACAAGAACTTCCTAATGCTAATGGTATTTATTTTACTTTCCCTGAAACTGATAATCATACATGGATTAGAAGAAAAGATGGTGGAAGTAGAAGTGCTACTGATAAATGGAGTATTAACTTTAAAGAATGGATAAGAGATACCCATAATTTTAATTATATGAGAGGATGATAGTAACATCAACGATATCTAATATAACAACAGGTATGACGTTCTTACGTCTACCTGTTTTTAATATAGATTATGAAATACACGCAAAAATATTTAATCAAGAGGGTGATCTAAAATACGAATATAATCCATTTAGAAACTTACAACTTGATACTGGAGAATTAACTGATTTTAGAACAACGGAATTAGAATTTAATTTAAAGAGTCCAGTAGATATTACTGTACAGCCATCATATGATGGCTCGGTTAATTTAATTCTTAACGATGATACTAATCCTCCTAGACTTATAAATTCGAGGTTTACGGTTGTTGAGGATAAACGCTATAAGATAGTTGACAGAAGAGGTAACAATGATACTAATATATATAAGGAGAACTTTGTAACTCAAACTACTCGTCTATTTAAAACAAGCGAAAAAATTCCTTATGTAGAGTTTAAAGGTCTTTATGAAGGTGGAGATTTAAAATCAGGTAATCATGTTTTTTATTTTAAATATTCAGATGCCGATGGAAATGAATCTGATATTATTACTGAATCTGGTATAGTTTCTTGTTATATTGGTAAGTTAAATGACCCCTTCTCTATAAGAGGGGGACTTCTCAATGAATCCGCTAATAAAATTGTTAAATTAAGATTGCATAATCTTGAAACAGCTTATGACTATATCAATATTTACTATTCTAGAAGTACTGGAGATCTAAATAAAAATGAAATTACAGAAGTTTATAAAATTCTCAATAAGAAAGAGATAATTGGTAATACTATTGATTTAACTATTACAGGTCTAGAAGAAGTTATACAGATAGATCCTAGTGAGCTTAATATACAATACAATATTGTAGATAGAGTTAAAACTCAGGCTCAAGTACAAAATATGTTGTTTTTTGGTAATGTAGATAAACCTACTATACCATATACAGAACTCGAGGATCTTTCTCTTAGAATTTACCCTTCTATAAGTAACGATATAAATATTGGGTACTTGGATGAAGAATATCAACCAAAAGATATAAATGATGAACTTAAGAAGTATGAATACTACGATGCTGGTAATGTTTATAATTACACTGGTGTCTGGAATAAAGAAATGTACAGGTTAGGTATTGTTTATATAATGAAGGATGATTCATTATCACCAGTATTTAATATACGTGGTAAAAATGCTTTAGGATTTATAGATTTTACAGGGAATTTTCAAACAGCTATACAAGGACACTATACAACTAAACCTCTAAGAGATGCAGAGGGAAAAAGACAATACATTGAATATGATAATGATGGTTTCATTAATGAATCTAATATAGATTTAGAGAATGCTTCAGGAGTTATTCGTATTCTTTATAATAATGATATTATTAGAGAAGAAACTAATGACTATGGTATATTCCCATTATCTATAAATTTTAATATAGAAGATGAAGTTATTAACGAACTTAAAAAATATACTAAAGGTTTCTTTTTTGTAAGACAAAAAAGAATACCAACTATTCTTGCTCAAGGTATTACTATAGGCGTAGATAAATCTTCTTACTTACCTACATTGAGAGCAAAAGCTACTAACTCCTCTGGACAGA
>Ga0247730_1000382_pt1 | contig 35111 bp, 31 predicted proteins | sample UWRJL073202C2_FD_180959 | JGI IMG/M metagenome (GOLD analysis project Ga0247730, IMG submission 180959) | Plant litter microbial communities from Arlington Agricultural Research Station in Wisconsin, United States - UWRJ-L073-202C-2 | ecosystem: Environmental > Terrestrial > Plant litter >... | reverse complement strand
CCGGATGGGGCAATGGAACACAGCTACAGCCTGGTGAAACATTTTGTAGCACAAGGCGCTGCAGACGGAGAGGCGGCATGCTGTGAAATGATGGCGAATGCGGCGGCAGACCAGTCGGCCCCCCTGATCATCTCCTCTTCAGATTACCTTACGAAGTTTGATACTGATTATGGGTTTATCAATAAACGGCTGCCGGTGGTAAAACTTGCTTTAAGCACGCCTACCCATCTTACGTATTACCTTGAGCCTGCTACCGGTAGACTGGCTGCTAAAGTTCAGGACAGTGACCGGCGGGAGGGACTGAGCTTTGCAGTTTTTCATAAGTACCTGCTGGTAGACTTTGCCGGGAAGAACTTCCGTGATTTCCTCACGGCCTTTGCCGCTATGGGCGTACTGGTGGTTAGTGTGCTGGGGCTGATCCTGTTTATTAAAACGAATTAGTTGACTAAAGTCCTTGAAAAGTCATAAAAGGGGAGAATGCCTGCGTCGTCCTGAAATAAATCAATGAATGGAAAACAAAATACATATATTACTGTTCTTAAATAAAATTAACAGGTTAGATCATGAAAATATTCAAAATCTTCTTCCCCTTTCAGCAGATGCTTGAGGCAGTAACAGCGTTATTTAATACAAAAACCACCATATCTCAAAACCTTGTACCAGTTAGGGTAAAAGAAGCTGACAGGTTTGCAATGTTAAGGGCTCGTGAGGCTCAGCGCAGATACAATCAAGGAAACAATATACTTTAAAATATACAAAAGCTGCCCCATAAAGGCGGCTTTTGTTTTATACGCATAAAAATTATGGCAAAGACCGTAGCAGCAAGCTTAGTCGAGATATTAGAGCATGCTGGTGTGAAGCATGTACATGGAGTTGTAGGTGATTCATTGAATGGAATTGTAGACGAGATCCGCAATTCGAAAACGATCAAATGGATTCATTACAGGCATGAAGAGGCTGCGGCTTTCGCCGCCGGTGCCGAAGCCCAGCTAACCGGCCGCCTTGCCGTATGTGCAGGAAGCTGCGGACCGGGTAACATGCACCTCATCAACGGATTGTATGACGCCCACAAAAGTAATGCGCCGGTACTTGCTATCGCAGCACATATTCCAAGTGAACAGATAGGGACTTCCTATTTCCAGGAAACACGCCCTGAATCATTATTTCGTGAATGCAGTTATTACTGTGAGACCATCGCTTCCGCAAGGCAGATGCCACGTGTATTGCAAATTGCAATGCAGCATGCAGTTGGCCAGAACGGTGTAGCGGTGATCAGCATATCGGGAGATGTGGCGATGGAAAAAATGGAGAATGAAGCGCTGGAACATGCCATCTTCATGAACCGCCCGGCTGTACGCCCTTCAGATGAAGAATTACAGAAGCTGGCACAGCTGATCAATCAGGCTAAAAAGGTAACGCTGCTTTGCGGTGCAGGGTGTGTTGGTGCACATGATATGCTGCTCGCTCTTGGTGCAAAGATCAAATCGCCCATGGTGCATGCCCTTCGGGGTAAAGAACATGTGCAATATGATAATCCCTATGATGTAGGGATGACAGGACTGATCGGAATTGCCTCAGGTTACCATGCCGTGGAAGAAAGCGATCTGCTGCTCATGCTCGGTACAGACTTCCCTTATAAAGAATGGTATCCTTCAAAGGCCAAAATCGTACAGCTTGATATTCGGCCGGAACGCCTGGGAAGAAGGTGTAAGCTGGATCTGGGGCTTACGGGCGATGTCAGGGAGACCATCAAGGCGGTACTTCCTTTCCTGGAAGAAGTTACCGACAGTTCTTTCCTGGAAAAATGCCAGGAGCGTTACCAGGACAACAGGAAAAATTTACTGGAACATGCCAAACCGGTAACGGGAAAAGCTATCCATCCGGAATACCTGACCAGGGTGCTGAGTGAGCAGGCCGCTACTGATGCAATATTCACCACAGATGTGGGTACGCCAACGGTATGGGCGGCACGGTACGTGGATATGAAAACCGGCAGAAGGCTGATCGGTTCCTTCAATCACGGATCAATGGCGAGTGCCATGCCACAGGCGATAGGGGCACAATTTGCCTTTCCGGACCGGCAGGTGATCTCGCTTTGCGGCGATGGGGGATTTGCGATGCTGATGGGTGATATACTCACCATTTTCCAGTACGACCTTCCCGTTAAACTGATCGTGTATAACAACAGCTCTCTGGGTTTTGTAGCCATGGAGATGAAGGTGATTGGCATGCCTCCTTTTGCTACCGACCTTAAAAACCCTGATTTTGCAAAAATGGCCGAAGCTATAGGCATCAAAGGAATAAGGGTAGAGCAGTCAGAAGATGTAGAAGCTGCTATTGCCGCGGCACTTGCGCATCCCGGACCAGTTCTGGTAGATGTGGTTGTCAACCAGACAGAACTTTCAATGCCACCTAAGATAGACTTTGAGCAGGCCAAAGGATTCGGCATTTATATGCTGCGCCAAACGCTTTTGGGCGACGGAAAAGAGGTTTGGGATACCCTTAGTTCAAATTTTTTGAGTAAATAGCAGTATGAATGTATTTATTACGAGGGTAATCCCGGAAGCAGGGTTACAACTATTAAAAGACGCAGGACTACAGGTAAAACAATGGACAGAAAAGCGGAAACTTACGGTTGATGAACTGATAGAAGAGTGTAAGTGGGCTGATGCCCTGCTCAGCGCCGGTCAGCAGCTGAACCGGGAATTCCTGGAAGCGAGCACCCATCTTAAAGTTATTGCGCTGAATTCAGTTGGATATGATAATGTAGATATAGCAACTGCAACCCGCCTGAAGATCCCGGTAGGAAATACACCGGGAGTGCTGAGTGGTGCTACGGCTGATACGGCATTTTTGCTGATGATGGCCGCCGCAAGGAATGCCTTTTACATGCACAAAACGATCATTGACGGCGAATGGGATTTCTTTGAGCCTACGGCTAACCTCGGGAAAGAACTTACCGGGGGCACGCTGGGTGTATTTGGAATGGGAAAAATTGGCCTTGAGATGGCAAAACGTTGTGCCGGTGCCTTTGGCATGAAGATCATTTACCACAACAGGAACAGGAACCCGGAAGCTGAGCAGGAGCTGGGGGCAACATTCGTATCCTTCAATGAATTGCTCAGGCAGAGCGATGTGATATCTGTACATACAGCACTCACTCCTGAAACAGAAGGTAAATTTGATGCCGGGGTTTTCAAACAAATGAAATCATCAGCAATCTTTGTCAATACCGCGAGGGGAAAGATCCACAATGAAGAAGACCTGATCAGTGCATTGCAAAATAAAGTGATCTGGGGTGCAGGACTTGACGTGACCAACCCTGAGCCCATGCAGGCTGACAACCCCTTGCTGACTATGCCAAACGTTGCTGTATTGCCTCATATCGGTTCGGCAACAGAGACCACAAGAGATGCCATGGCAACGCTGGCTGCCGGAAATATCATTGCGGGGCTGAAGGGTGAAAAGTTGCCTTCCCCGGTTAATCCGGAGATCTACACTGATTCGCAGCACAACTGATACGCCAACGGCTGGCTGCTTAGCTGCCCGGCTGGTGAAGGTGGACCTGGCTTTTCAGTGTCTCGATCTCATGCTGCAGGCGTTTGATCTTCTGCAGCAGGCCCATGATGGCTTCGATACCTTCAATATTGATTTGCAGCTCATAGTGGAAATGGATGAAACGTTCCATTTCCACTAACTGCTTATAGTGTATGTATTTATGATCGTCAATGACTGTCAGCACAATTAAGCCCGAATCTTCCAGGGCAACAATAAAAGAAGGTTCAACTGCATATTTGATGCAGTAATCGTTTATTGTGATTAATTCTGTTTCCATAGCGGTATGAAATTGAATCCTGTTTATTTGGATAGTTCCTGCAGTTCTTTGAACAGTGCAATCTGCTTTTCTGTCAAACCTGTAGGTATTTTAACAATATAAGTTACAAAAAGGTTCCCGAATTGTCCTTCTTTTTTGTAAACAGGGAACCCCTTGCTCTTCAGTCTGATCCTGGTCTCATTCTGGGTGCCTGCGGGCACTTTAAGCTTCACTTTACCATCAAGGGTGTCAACGGTAACCTCACCGCCTAAAACAGCCGTATAGAGGTCTATTTCCTTGTTGACATAAAGATCGTCATTCAGGCGTTTGAATGTAGCGTCGTCTGCTACGGTTATCGTTAAGAACAGGTCTCCGCTCGGGCCGTTATTTGCACCGGGGCCGCCCTGTCCGGCCAGTTTGATCACCTGTCCGTTTGCAATCCCTGCAGGAATCGTTATCCTCAGGTTTTTGCCGTTTACTGTGATGGTGGGTTTGTGGGTTGTTGCTGCTTCGCGGAAAGAGATCTTCAGTTCTGCCTGCAGGTCCTGTCCCTTAAACTTAGCGCTGTTCCTTCCGGCCCTGCTGTTTCCGCCGCCAAACATAGATTCAAAGAAGTCTGAAAAGTCGCCCCCTCCAAAACCGCCTGATCCGCCTCCGAAGCCACCACCAAATCCGCCGCGGCTGCTGCCTCCGCCTCCAAAGGGGTTACCTCCTCCGGCTGATCCGGACTGTGCAAACTGGTCGGCATGTTTCCAGTTCTCGCCGTATTCATCAAATTTCTTGCGCTTTTCGGGATCATTCAATACCTCATTCGCTTCGTTAATCTGCTGAAACATTTTATTGGCCTCTTTATCATCGGGGTTCAAGTCTGGATGGTATTTCCGTGCAAGTTTTCTGAATGCTTTTTTAATATCGTCCTGGGATGCTTTTTTATCGACCCCCAGGATCTTGTAATAATCAATGTATGCCATAATAATAGATATCGATATACAAATTTACGGTTTATATAGCTAATAACACCGTTTGACGATGAATGTGTGATGATAAACATCTGAGGGATTTTGGTATTATTCTGGTTACAAAAATATCTTTGTAGTTTTGATTAGTCGTTTTTTGTTAAATTGCTAATAGACTTTATTATCAATATTAAATATTACGTATGATTATAACCGATTACTCAGCTTTTATCATTTCCCCATTTTCTCTCAGAGCAACAGACTTAAGTATTTTATTGGCGTAAAGCTGTAACTGACAGGCTAAAATAAAATGCCGGAAGACAGTTGAGACTGTTTTCTATTTAAATTTTATTTTTCTAGCTTGGCAACCTAATCAAAGAACCAAATGAAACCCCTTTCCATAAAGGATATTGCCAAGAAGGCAAACGTATCCATTACCACAGTTTCTTTCATACTAAACGGCAAAGCAGAAAAAATGCGCATCAGCCAGGATATGATCACAAAAGTGGAGAAAATCATTAAGGAATTAGGCTTCAGGCCCAATCAGGTGGCCAGAAGTCTGCGCACAGGAAACACCAAAACCATTGGTTTAATTGTTGAAGATATTTCCAATCCTTTTTTTGCTTCAATTGCCAGGTTAATTGAAGATAAAGCATACAGACACGGCTACAAGATCATCTATTCCAGTACCGAGAACAATATTGATAAGGCGAAAGGCCTGATCAGAATGTTTAAAGCCAGGCAAGTGGACGGTTATATCATTGCCCCGATGCTGGGCATGGAAGATGATATCAGGGGCTTGCTGTCAGACCGTACGCCGGTGGTAGTTTTTGACCGTCATTTACCCGGTCTTGAGGTGAGCACCGTGCTGGTTGATAACATTGACGGTACCTACAAAGCCACTCAGGCTTTGATCCAGCAGGGCAAGAAACATATAGCTTTTGTGACGGTTGATGTGGACGCGGAAGAGATCAAAGACCGCTATAAAGGATATGAAAAAGCCCTGAAAGCCAATAAGATCAAGCTGGATAAGAACCTCTGCGAACTGATACCTTTTGCAAATTCTGCAGAAGAAACCACCACCGACCTCGTTAATTTCTTTACGGAGAACCCCCAGATAGATGCGGTTGTTTTTGCGACCAACTATTTGGCCGTAAGAGGTTTGTTCTGCTTTAAGGAAATGAACAAACAGGTGAGTGAAGATTTTAAGGTGATCGCTTATGATGACCATGATATCTTTAAACTGCATTCGCCAACCATCAGCGCAGTATACCAGCCGATTGAAGAGATTGCAGACCAGGTGATCACACTGATCCTGAAAGGTTTATCTGTGGTTGATACTTTTGAAGAGCCGGAGCTGAGACAGATCGTGCTGTCATCCACTTTAATAGAAAGATAATCTGTGCAGGCCATCCTGCAGATCATCTGATAAAATATAAGGGCCTTGCGTAGTAATTACGCAAGGCCCTTATATTTTATTAGCTGTATTAGCTAAGCCTTTCTTAGCTGCTGACGAACAGGGTTTTAAGCCTGTAAATCTTCCATAAGTGTTTTTATCTTATTTCCCAGCGCTGCATCAGCTTCTTTGAACTGAGCTTTATCAGCAAGAGGTGCGTTTACGCTGCAGTAGAACTTGATCTTTGGTTCTGTTCCTGATGGGCGTGCAGAAATAATACTTCCGTCCTCAGTAATGAATTGCAGAACGTCTGATTTGGGGAAGTCAAGTTTTGTTTTTTCGCCGGTGCCCAGATCTGTTTCTATACCCAGTTCGTAATCTTTTAACAGGCTTACCTTTGAGCCGCCGAGCGTAACGGGTGGATTGTTTCTGAATTTCTCCATCATTGCCTTGATCTCTTCAGCACCGGTTTTTCCTTTTTTAGTGAGGGATACCAGTTCTTCTTTATACAGGCCATATTCCACGTACATATCCAGCAGGGCATTGTATAAGCTGCTGCCTTTATCCTTGTAGAAAGCCGTCATTTCAGCAATGAAAGCGCAGGAGATGATCGCATCCTTGTCGCGCACCAGCTCACCGATCAGGTAACCGTAACTTTCTTCACCACCACCGATAAAGGTTTTCTTTCCCTGCAGGCTGGTGATCAGCTGCCCGATGAATTTGAAACCGGTCAGGGTATTATAATAAGTTACGTTTTTTGCTTTAGCGATCTCTTCGATCAGGTTGGAAGTCACAATTGTTTTTACAATATACTGATTTCCGTCCAGTTTGCCTTTTTCTTCCCAGGCCGTGAGCAGGTAATTGATCAGCAGGCTACCGGTCTGGTTGCCGTTGAGCAGTACAAACTCGCCATCGTTGTTTTTTACGGCAATACCAACCCTGTCTGCATCCGGGTCTGTTGCCATGACCAGGTCGGCATCTATTTCCTGTGCCAGTTTCATGGCCAGCGTCAGTGCTTCTTTTTCTTCAGGGTTCGGGTAAACTACCGTAGGGAAGTTTCCGTCTGGTGTGCTTTGTTCTTTTACCAGGGTAAGGTTTGTAAAGCCAAACTGTTCCAGTGCTTTCGGCACCAGTGTAATACCTGTACCATGGATAGGTGAATAAACGATCTTCAGGTCTTTCTGACGTTCGATGGCTTCAGGAGAAACTGAAAGTTCAGTGATCTTGTCCAGGTAAAGCTGATCAATTGCTTCACCAATGATTTCTACGTTGCTGTCAATGCGGTCAAACTTCACCTCATCTATGCTTTTGATCTTCGCCACCTCATCCATTACAAGCACGTCGTCAGGGGAGGTGAATTGTCCGCCGTCTGCGCCATATGCTTTATATCCGTTATATTCTTTAGGGTTATGGGAAGCAGTGAGCATTACCCCGCTGCGGCAACCCAGTTCCCTGATGGCAAATGACAGTTCAGGGGTAGGGCGTAATGCTGAGAAGAAGTATACGTGAATACCGTTTGCTGAAAACACATCAGCGGTGATCTTGGAGAAATAGTCGGAGTTGTTCCTGCTGTCATGTGCGATGGCAACTTTTACCTGTTCCCCGGGATATTTTTTTAACAGGTAGTTGCTCAATCCCTGTGTGGCAGTACCTATAGTATATTTGTTGATGCGGTTGGAGCCAGCGCCCATAATGCCGCGTAAACCGCCAGTACCGAACTCAAGGCTTCTGTAAAATGAGTCTGTCAGTTCTGTAGCGGCATCGCTATCTATTAATTTTTGAATTTCGTCTTTTGTTTCCTGGTCGTAATTGCCGTTAAGCCATTCATTAATGGTGTTCTGTGTAGCTGCTTCTAGTTGCATTTTTTCAATTAATTAGTAGATATATATTGGTTGATTAACAAAAATCGGGGTCTTGTGTTTGGCAGATCCTGTGATTCGTTTTCTGTCTCCAAATTTTATTTTGTTTATATCGTGATTATTAAGCGCGTTTTGTTAATTTCACGCCCCAGTACAATTATATACCAAAAAAACTGAATTAAAAATACCTGTATCAAATTAAATAATGCAGATATGTAATTTTCAGTTAGAAAATTAAATTAAAATAAGAAAATGAAAATTTTAAAGTTTGGCGGAACTTCTGTCGGAAGCCCTGAGCGGATGACGAAGTTGCTGGATATCATCCATCCGGCGGAGGAGCAGATTGTAGTTCTATCAGCAGTGTCTGGTACAACGAATAGTTTAGTGGAAATTTCAGGCAAACTTTTAAAGGAAGATAAACAGGGGGCGTTAACACTGATTAACGCCCTGAGAGAAAAATATAATGACTTTGTTGCCGAACTTCTTCCTGCGGATGATTTTCGTGCACAGGGACAGGAGGTTGTAGATTATCACTTTCAGTTCCTGGCTTCGCTGGCCAATGATATGTTTACGCCTGTAGAGGAGAAAGTGGTACTTGCTGAAGGTGAATTGTTATCAACCACTTTATATCATATCTACCTGAAATCTATAGGTGTACCTTCAGTACTACTGCCGGCGCTGGATTTCATGAAGATCGATGAAGACAATGAACCTGATATTCCGTTTGCAACCGCCAATCTTAAGCCGCTGCTGGAGAAACACGCAGGCAACAAATTGTTTATCACCCAGGGGTTCATCTGCAGGAACAGTTTTGGAGAAGTAGATAACCTGCGCCGCGGCGGAAGCGACTATACGGCTTCGCTGATCGGGGCTGCAATTTTAGCCGAAGAAGTACAGATCTGGACTGATATTGATGGAATGCACAACAACGATCCGCGGATCGTTAAAGGAACTAAGCCAATCTCCCACTTATCCTTTGATGAGGCTGCGGAACTTGCTTATTTTGGTGCCAAGATCCTTCATCCGCAATCGGTATTTCCGGCTGCCAAATATAAGATCCCGGTGCGCCTGCTGAATACCATGGAGCCATCGGCTGCAGGAACGCTTATCTCTGCTGAAAGCGAAAAGGGGAAGATCAAATCTATCGCTGCCAAAGATGGTATCACAGCGATCAAGATCCAGTCCAGCCGGATGCTGCTGGCATATGGTTTCCTGAGAAGGATATTTGAGATCTTTGAACGGTATAAAACGCCTATTGACATGATCACTACTTCGGAAGTGGCCGTTTCACTGACGATAGATTTTACAGATAACCTGGACCAGATCATGGAGGAACTGCGTGATTTTGGTTCTGTGGAGATTGACATGGACCAGACGATTGTTTGTGTAGTGGGTGATTTTGGTTCTGAAAAACATGGATTTGCAGCAAGAGTGCTGGATTCTGTGAAACATATCCCTATCCGGATGATCTCTTATGGCGGGAGCAACTACAATATTTCCCTGCTGATCAAAACAGATGACAAAATGGAGGCACTAAGAAGTTTACATAACCGTATTTTTGAATAACTATCTTTTTTTGAGATAGACAAGAATGGCGATGACAATAAAAAGGAGTAAGACGGAGAGCCTTACTCTTCTGTCATACTCTTTTCTGCTGATCTTCTGACGCTGCAGATCAAAGTAGTTGCCCATGTAAATTAATACCATTCCAACTAAACAAAAGACTATAAGATATTTAAACATTATGTTTTCTAACAAAGATATAACGCAATTTGCAGAATTAGAAACACCTTTTTACTATTATGATCTGGCTTTGTTGCAACAAACGCTGGATTCATGTGCTGAAGCTGCTAAAACTCACGGTTTTCACGTGCACTATGCCATGAAGGCCAATTTTAATGATACGCTGCTGGACAGCATCAGGTCAACAGGGTTTGGTGCCGACTGTGTAAGTGGTAATGAAGTAAAAAAGGCTATTGAACGCGGGTTCGATCGTAAACAGATCGTTTTTGCGGGCGTAGGAAAGTCTGATAAAGAAATCAACGAAGCCCTTGATCAGGATATTTTCTGCTTTAACGTAGAATCTGTTCAGGAGCTGGAGGTGATCAATGAGCTTGCCGGAAAGAAAAACAAGGTAGCTAAGGTAGCCATCCGTATCAATCCAAATGTGGATGCGCATACACACCATAATATTACTACCGGACTGGATGAAAATAAGTTTGGGGTAAATGCCTGGGATCTTCCTGCCTGTGCGGAAGCGCTGAAAAAATCTCCGTTCCTGGAATTTATAGGGATACATTTCCATATTGGTTCTCAGATCACAAACCTGGAGGTGTACAAAAACCTTTGCGTGCGCGTAAATGAATTTGCTACCTGGTTTGAAGACCGTGGATTTACTGTCCGCATCCTGAATGTTGGGGGTGGCCTGGGAATAGATTATCATAATCCTGAGCAGCAGATCCCTGATTTTAACGCTTACTTTAAGATTTTTGGGGATTTCCTGGAGAGGAGGGTGAACCAGGAAGTGCATTTTGAACTGGGACGCGCTTTGGTAGGTCAGTGCTCTTCATTGATCAGCAAGGTGTTGTATGTTAAAAATGGTAAAAAGAAGAATTTTATTATTCTTGATGCAGGAATGACGGAGCTGATGCGCCCGGCATTGTACCAGGCCTATCATCAGATCGAAAATATCTCTAAGCAGTCTTCAGCTGCCACAGTGAAGTATGATGTGGTTGGGCCTATCTGTGAAAGTACCGACTGTTTTGGCAAGGAAGTTTTGCTGCAGGAAAGTGAAAGGGGAGACCTTGTTGCGATCAGAAGTACAGGTGCATATGGAGAGGTAATGAGTTCGCATTACAACCTGAGAGAAAACGTGAGGGTTACTTTTAGCAAATAAGGCTTTTACGTTTGAAATGTATAGAGGCTGTCTTTCATCAGACAGCCTCTTCTTTTTTTAAAACAATCAGGATTTCTTAGAAGTGACCAGAATGACAACACCGGCCAGCAGAACAATACCTCCGGCATATGGCGGCCAGTTTACGCTTTTCTGTTTATCGGCCGAGATCTGGATGGGCCCTGCATCCACTATCTTTTCCTTTTTGGTGTAGGTAAAGCCGGTCCATATCAATAGGATGGCACCCAATACGATTAAAACTAATCCAACGCTCTTGTTCATGTTTATCTGGTTATACCCACTGGGGTGAATTCCCCGTCCGGGTTTTATTCTTCTTCGAAGAAATCGCCTAACCCACCAAGGTAATGTTCTGTAATGCCCGCGGTAAAATCATCATAATCTTCGTCAGGGATATTGGTCTGAACGAATTCCAGTGAGGTACCTTTTTTATCGGGATGCAGTTTTATCGTTACAATTGATGGTTCATTGTCTTCTCCGAAGTACCATTGTTGTACAATTCTTTTGCCAAAGTCAAATTCTATATTTTTTCCAACGATATCCCCGTCCCAGAAAGAAAATTCGGTACCGGGTTCTTCTGTGAATTCTACATCGGCACCGGTCCAGAGCTGAATGCTTTGTGCTTTGGTCATTGCCAGATAAACTTCTTCAGGCGGGGCAGGGAGGGAGTAATATTTTTTAAAGGTTTTCATCTTGTGTTGTTTTATTCAGCAGTCTTGTGTTTATTTAAAGGCATTTAAGCCGGTAACGTCCATACCGGTGATCAGCAGGTGGATATCATGTGTGCCTTCATAGGTAACTACAGACTCCAGGTTCATCATATGGCGCATCACAGAAAATTCTCCTGTAATACCCATTCCGCCAAGCATCTGCCTGGCATTTCTGGCTACATCCAGGGCAACTTCCACGCTGTTCCTTTTGGCCATGGAGATCTGTTCTGCTGTAGCCCTGTTTTCACTTTTCAATACACCAAGGCGCCATACCATCAGCTGCCCTTTGGTGATTTCGGTGATCATCTCTGCCAGTTTTTTCTGCTGCAGCTGGAAACCGCCGATGGGTTTACCAAACTGTACCCTTTCTTTGGCATATCTCAATGCGGTATCATAACAGTCCATTGCTGCACCCAGGGCACCCCAGGCAATGCCATAACGTGCCTGGTTCAGGCAGCCCAGCGGCCCTTTTAATCCTGAGATCTCCGGGAAGATATTCTCTTTTGGTACTTTTACATTATCAAAAACCAGTTCACCGGTGGCCGAAGCCCTGAGGCTCCACTTGTTGTGTGTTTCAGGTGTAGTAAACCCTTCCATGCCGCGTTCTACTACCAGGCCCCTGATCTTTCCGGCTTCATCCTTTGCCCAGACTACGGCAATATCTGCAAAGGGTGCATTGGAGATCCACATTTTTGCGCCGTTCAGCAGGTAATGATCGCCCTTGTCCTTTATAGTGGTAACCATACCTCCGGGGTTAGATCCGTGGTCTGGCTCTGTTAATCCGAAGCAGCCCATCATTTCCCCGGTAGCAAGCTTAGGGAGGTACTTGCGGCGCTGCTCCTCAGACCCGTAGGTATAGATGGGATACATGACCAGTGATCCCTGCACAGAGGCTGTAGAGCGAATGCCCGAGTCGCCCCGTTCCAGTTCCTGCATCAATATGCCGTAGGCGATGTAATCCAGTCCGGCACCTCCGTATTCCACAGGGATAGTAGGGCCAAAGGCGCCAATCTCTCCGAGGCCTCTGATCAGCTGTTTCGGAAATTCAGCCTTTTGGGCATAATCTTCTATCACCGGGCTGAGTTCCTTTTTCACCCAGTCGCGCGCTGCAGATCTGATCAGTTTATGTTCTTCAGATAATAAATCGTCAATCAGGTAATAATCGGGTGCCTCATAAAGGTCTTTCTTTCCGGATTTGTTCATGGTATCAGTATATTTGGCGGGGCAGGATAGGTTTTCAGCTATCCCCTGCCTGATTTCAAAGGTAATAATTTCGGGTAATGGCTGGTTAAAACCAATCAAAAAATTAATTTTGCTAAACAGAAAGAATCCATATGTTTTTACAAACCGTTGCCTTAAATGATGTCAGATGTTTTGCCTTTCACGGGTTTTATCCGGAGGAGCAGCTTACCGGAACAGAATTCCTTGTCAGTGTGGAAGTTACCTTCACGCCGTCAGGAGATACTGAAGATCTGCAGCGCACGGTAAACTACGAGGTGCTCAATACCATCATCCTTGAGGAAATGGGGAGTACCAAGAAATTACTGGAATCTGTGGTTCGCGTGATCCTTGACAGGGTGATCTCTGCGTACCCTTTTGTACACACGGCAGTAGCAGGAATTAAGAAAATGTTTCCGCCGATGCCCGGCGAGGTCAATCATTCTTTCGTTCAATTGTCGTATACCTCAGAAAAAAAGTATTAACCTCCAGGGGTAAAATAATCAATCATATGTCAACAGCTATTCAGTACACTAAAATTACTCCGGAGATCCTCAGCCAGCTTGTTAGTGCCGTAGGGGCTGAGAATGTATTTACCGATCAGAACTCGTTAACAGATTACAGTCATGATGAAACCGAAGATCTTCGTTATTATCCTGAGGTAGTTGTAAAGCCGGTGAATACCGCTGCGGTATCTGCTTTGCTAAAACTTTGTAACGAAAAACATGTCCCTGTAACTCCCCGGGGCGGAGGCACTGGATTGAGTGGTGCTGCCTTACCTGTTTTTGGCGGAGTGTTGCTGTCAATGGAGCGTTTTAAGTCGATCATCTCAATTGATACAGATAACCTGCAGGCTACTGTAGAACCGGGGGTGATCACTGAAGAGTTTATCAATGCGGTTGGTCAGGAAGGGTTATTGTATCCCGTTGATCCTTCGAGTAAGGGCTCCTGTTTTATTGGAGGCAATGTGGCACATGGCTCGGGCGGCCCGCGGGTGGTGAAGTACGGGACGATCAGGGAGTATATCCTGAACCTTGAAGTGGTGCTCCCTACCGGGGAGGTGATCTGGACCGGCGCAAATACGCTGAAATATGCGTCAGGCTATAACCTTACGCAGCTGATGATCGGTTCAGAGGGTACATTGGGCGTGGTTACAAAAATTGTGACCAAGCTGATCCCTAAATCAGAATTCAGCGTGCTGATGCTGGGCTCTTTTACCGAAAATGAAGCGGCCTGTGCGGCGGTATCTGCTATTTTCAGGGCGGGGATCATTCCATCGGCGCTGGAGTTTATGGAGCGTAAAGGAGTGGAGTGGGTAGTTCAGTACAATGATATTAAGTTTGACCTCAAAGACGGCATCAATGCCTTCCTGATGATTGAATTTGATGGAAATGATATGGATACGATCTTCAAAGACTGCGAAAAGGTGAATGAAGTGCTGGAACGGTTCGGATGCACTGATGTCTTGTTCGCTGATACCGCACAGCAGAAGGAGGAGCTGTGGAAGATGCGCAGGACCATGGCTGAATCTGTAAAATCTAATTCCGTTTATAAGGAGGAAGATACTGTGGTACCACGTGCGGCACTGCCTAAACTGATCAGCGGAATTAAAGAGATTGGTTCGAAATACGGCTTTGAGAGTGTATGTTATGGTCATGCCGGTGATGGAAACCTGCATATCAACATCATCAAGGCCGGGATGAGTGATGAAGACTGGGCGAATAAGCTGAAGGAGGGTATTGCTGAGTTATTCCAGCTGACTGCAGACCTGGGTGGAACGATATCGGGAGAGCATGGGATAGGGCTTGTGCAGCGGGAATTCATGCCCATCAAATACAGTGAGATCCATTTGAACCTGATGAGAAATATCAAACTGGTTTTTGATCCCAACAGTATACTGAACCCTGGAAAAATATTTTAGAAGCAGGAGAGTTCTTTCTTGATTCTTTCGGGCAGCTTTATGAAAGCTGCTCGAATGTGGTCATTTTAATTCTTTCAGGTTCGGGAATGGGTGCCGGTGATTTAGATTTATAGTCGAACGCCACGCATATGGTTTTCCCCGTGGTGCAAACTTCTTCCTTGCCGTTTACATCTTTCACCAGCATATATTCAAGGTCAAAGCTGCTGGTGCCTATTCTGGACGTGCGGACATACATGGTGATCTTATCTTTTAAATATACCGGAAGTACATAGTCCATTGATGCCTGTGCAATGACTACTCCTGTTTTTTCCCAATCCCAGGAAATGGCCTGTTTCCAATACCTGGTTCTTGCAATTTCCATATAGGTGAAATACACGGCGTTGTTCACATGGCCCATCATATCAAAATCTGCAAACCGGGTTTCAATGGTTGTTTTGTACTTATAACTGTCGAAATTTGCTGGTGTAACTGACTTTTTGTCTGTCTGTTTTGGTTTTGAACGCCATAATGTCTTGAAAATCATAGAATATTTGGGTTGGTATAGGAGTTGAACAGGAGTTATTAAATATTTAAAAATTAAAAAATAAAGGAGAATATAACCATGACATTAGTAAAATTTAACAACCGTACCAGAAACACAGCACCTTACTTTAACAATGTTTTCGATTCTTTGTTCAGTGACGCACTAAATAAAAACTATTCGATTAATAAAGTTCCCGGCGTAAATATCCTGGAATCTGCGCAGGATTATACCATAGAACTGGCTGCACCTGGTCTGGAAAAAGCTGATTTCCAAATCAATTTGAAAAAAGATACCCTTGCAGTGTGGGCTGAGAAAAAAACAGAGGATACCGCTGAAAAGAAAAATTACAGCAGAAAAGAATTTGATTATTTGTCTTTTGCAAGATCTTTCGTTTTACCTGAAACAGTAGATGCAGAAAAAATTGCCGCTGAATACCTGAATGGGATCTTAACGATCACTATCGGTAAAAAAGCAGATGTTCAGCCTGAAAGTAAAGACATTAAAGTTTCTTAAGGGTTGTATATTTTCTGTCCTCTTCAATTGAAGATAAGGATGGGATAAAAAAAATGGTTGCCTGTTTTTCGGCTGTCTATCTTTTGCGGGGCAAAACATAGAAGGACGAAAAACAGGTAACCATTTTTTTTATTTAAGAAACAGTGGGAGATTTTTGCGCGGGTGTATAGATGATTGAGATTGATATCAAAAAAATGTGTGGTAAGCGTATTGGTGAAATTTTTTCTATTCTTTTTTAATGCTCCGTATCTGCGGTCTGAGGGCGTATCGGGTTCAGATTCTGTTGTTGTTTAAGCGTATTGAAATTATATAAATAACTATATATGAGATATTTATGGTAATTATTTTTAGGTTTGCTGGTGATAATTATTAACTATTAACCAAATACCTAAACCTTATTCACTATGGAAAAACCAAAATTTTTCTATCTACTAACCGGCGTTTGTGCGATGATGACGCTCATCTTTTTTAGCGGGTGTAAAAAGAAATCTGAACCCGGTAATGCTTCGGTAACCTCTAATAAATTAGCTGTCGCTGATCTGAAAACGGATGCAGCTGCGGCGTTTATTCACCCCGGGGTGCTCAATACACAGGCTACACTGGACTTTATCAGGACAGAAGCCAATAATAGTGCTTCCAGCCGTTTTGCTGCTTACAACAGTACTGTGCTTGGTTACATCAATAGCAATCCCATACCCACCAGTTTTCCGGCAGTGGTTCATGCACAGGCAAATTTTAATACGCCTACTGAGGTGCAGCTTAAGGGAAACGCGATACTAGCCTATGCCATCGCGTTGCGCTGGGCAAAAACGGGTGATGCTGCTTACGCCACTCAGGCTAAGAACATACTTGATGGCTGGGCCAGTCATTTTCAAAGTATTGATGTGATCAACCAACCCAATGGTTCAGCAACGGAATTCCGGCAGACATACCTTGAGGCTTCATGGGCTGCGCCGAGTTTTGTGGCAGCTGCTGAAATTATCAGGTATTATACCGTGAATGGCCAGGGTGCAGGCTGGGCAGCAGATAAACAACTGCAGTTTGAAAGCTTCCTGAATAACTTGAAGAACAACTACATTAACCATGTTACTGAGGTGGGTTTTCATAACAACTGGGATGTATCAGCCGGCTATGCTAAAATGGCCATTGGAGTATACCTGAACAGTCAGACTGTATACCAGAGCGGCGTGGATATGATCAAGTCTGTTCTTCCGCAGGTGATCCTTGCTGACGGCACCGTAACTGAACTTTGCAGCAGAGTAGACTGTCACCATTTCCAGTATAGTTTGACCGGGCTGTCTTATGCTGCGGAAATTGCAAGTATCCAGGGTGACAACTCCATTTATACGGCCAATTCAAACAGGCTGAGTGCTGGTTACGATTATATGAGGAGGGCTTACAACAATCAGATCTCTTGTAAGTCTTGCTCAGGAGCAGCGATATACCCGGGCGTTGAAGTAGCGAACAGGCATTACAATACCGGAAATACGCAAAGTCTGCGGAATATCAGTCCGCCCTATGGAGTACCGGATATCGGTTTCCTTGGTTTTACCACTTATACGCATTACAATGTACCCTGATGTAAGATATATTCATAAAAGACTTCTTAAGATCGTTGTGATAATCTATAGAGCTCCATCATGGGGGCTCTGTAGTTTATTTCCATTGCCTGATGTAAAGATTCCGCCGGCTATTGCAGCTCATTTCCGTTGCCTTTATTGCTTAAGTTCATCTTTATGGCAATGTCAGTAGCTGTTTCATGCAATTTCTGGATTTCGGGGAGGAAATTAAGTGCAAATATCCTGAGGTCTTTGTTTTTGAATATGGCAGCTTTTCCAAACAAATCCTCGTTGTGTGAATGGGTACGGATCACAAGGCTGATGTAAGCTTTATCAAGGGCCAATCCTGAAAGGGCTTTGAGGGATGTTACTTGTGCCTGATGGTCCTGTGATAAAACTGTCTGTATAGCTAATCCCTTGCCTTTGGCAATCATTGTAAGATCTTTGCCGGCTTTTGTATAACCTTTGATGATCTGTTTGGCCAGTCCGCTGACCGCCTGGTTTTTTGTCTTCTGAATGATTAATGCAGCCGCTTCGGTTTCCAGTAATGCATCGTCGGCTACGCTCAGGATAAAGGCTTTTTCATTTCCGTTCAGGTCTACATCAGAGGTGTAGGCCTGGGCCCTTTGGGTGGTATCACTGGTGCTGTCTGCAACAGTTGTTGCGGCCTGGTCGCGCTGGTTCCTGTCTCCATTCCGGCAGGCGCCAAGGCTCAGTATCATTACAGGAAGCAGCAGTAGTAGGTGGGTTGTTTTCATGAGATCTTTTTTAACAAAGTTCTGCTGAACCCTTTCAGGATAAAATGACGATCATCACTCCGGATGACGGTGCTCATCATTTTGCGTAAATAAAAAAGCCCGCCGGGGTTACCAGCGGGCTCAGTTATTTCAGGCTTTTAGCTTTTATATCATACCAGGGCTAGGTGTAACCCAGGATCTTCAGTACTTGTTTACTGTTCTGCTCTTCTCCGAACACCTCAAAATTGAACGTCTCGTCACGGTTGCGGCGAATGATCACATGTTTAGGGCTTGGCAGCAGGCAGTGGTGGATACCACCGTAACCGCTTAATACTTCCTGGTAGGCACCGGTATTGAAAAAACCGAGGTATTGTACTTTACGCGTTTTAGGCATAAATACCGAGTTCATATGCGCTTCCTGGTTGTAATAATCCTGTCCGTCACAAGTGATTCCTCCAAGGTTGACCCTTTCATATTCTGCATCCCAGTTGTTTACCGGGAGGAGGATGTATTTCTGGTTCAATGCCCAAACATCAGGAAGGTTGGTGATGAATGAACCATCCAGCATCAGCCATTTTTCTCGGTCATTCTGTTGTTTACGGCCCAATACTTTGTACAGGATGCCTGAAGCTTCAGCAACAGTGTATTTTCCGAATTCGGTAATGATATCCGGTTCTACCACATCGTGCTCTGCACAGATTTCCTTGATCCTTTTCACGATCTCGTTCACCATGTATTCATAGTCGAAATCGAATACCAGCGAGTCTTTGAATGGCATACCGCCACCGATATCTAAGGTATCCAGCTCAGGGTTGATCTTTTTGAATTTGCAGTATAAGGTTACATATTTCTCGAGTTCGTTCCAGTAGTACGGAGAATCTGTAATACCAGAGTTGATAAAGAAATGCAGCAATTTAACCCTGAAGTTTGGATTGGCAGAGATCTTATTGTTGTAGAAGTCTATTACATCTTCCATACGCACGCCCAAACGTGAGGTATAGAATTGTGAGTCTGGCTGTTCCTCTGCCGCTATACGGATACCTAAATTACAGGGGGTGTCCATTTCTACCTCATCATCAAACAGGTTGAATTCCTCTTTGTTGTCCAGAACAGGTATGATGTTCTTGTAACCGTCATGCAGCATATCAATGATATACTGTTTATATTGATAGGTCTTGAAACCGTTGCAAATAACAGTAATGTCTTTCGTCAGGGAACCTTTTTTCTCGAGTGCCTCAATCATCGGCATATCAAATGCAGATGAGGTTTCCAGGTGAATGCCATTCTTTAGAGCTTCTTCAACGATATGTTTAAAGTGGGAGCTTTTGGTGCAATAGCAATATTTATAATCACCTCGGTAATTGTTCTTAATGATGGCAGTTTGGAAAAGCAATTTTGCCTGCTGGATCTTTTTGCTGATCATCGGAAGATAAGTGAAACGCAGTGGAGTACCATAGGTTTCAATCATTTCCATAAGGTTCAGGTCTTGAAAATACAATTCGTCATCTATAACGCTGTAGCCTTCCTGTGGAAAGCCAACACTTAGATCAAGAAATTCGGAGTAACTCTGCATTTATGGTTAAAATATTTTTGCAAAAATGTAATTTTAAATTGAGAAACAGCCTGAATAAATCAAAATACTGTCATGTACAGGTAGTATTTATTTTTTTTCAAGGTGTATCTCTGCCAGCATGCATCTGGCGCTTCCCCCGCCATTTTTTTCAATGGTATCTAAGGGCGAATAAATGATGCTGCTGTATTTTTCCAATCTTTCTAGCTGGCTTGCATTCAGTGATAAATATGCCTGTTCTGACATCACCAGCAGCAGATCTCCGCTACTGTTTCTTACCTGCAGCATATTGCCCGCAAAATGGTTCATCTGATCAAGGCTGATGGTGATGATTTCGTGTCCGTCACTGCGCAATTCGGACAGTAAGTTTTCTCTTTCTCTCTCATCTGGTACAGATTCCAGGCAGACCACGGCAAAACCATCGCCGATACACATCATCACATTGGTATGGTAAATCGGGAAGCCCTCAGCATCGGTGGCATGGAAGGTCAGGGCAGAATATCCCGAACGTTCACAGAAATCTGCGAGTACTTTTTCATCGGTTCTTACCGAAAGGCAGGCATATGCGGTTTTATTTTCCCTGTCCAGAACCATACTTCCGGTACCTTCCAGGTAAGCGCTGTTTTCTTCATAGAAAGACAGGTCAGTGACATCTCTGATGGTGAAATTTTCATTCAGCTTAGAGATGATATCATCACGGCGTTCCAGGCGCCGGTTATCCGAAAACATGGGGTAGAGAAACACCTGTCCGTCATCATGAAAGGAGACCCAGTTATTGGGGAAGATAGAATCCGGTGTTTCAGGATGGAGGGTGTCATCAATTACGGTTACCTCCACCTGGTTTTTCCGGAGCAGGCTGACGAAATCGTCAAATTCCTTTAGCGCCTGCGCCTGCACATTTTGCTGTGCAGTTGCCTGTTGAAATTTATTGTTTCCCGCGGTTTGTTCGTTGAATTTGAAGTTCACCGGGCGGATCATTAACAGTTGATTGGTAGTTTGCATTCCGGGTGGTTTGGTGGTTATAATTCGTCCCTCAGCAGCGGCAGGCTCATACAGTGGAACCCGCCCCTGGCCCTTGACAGTTCTGCCGAGGGCATGAGTATCAGGGTATCGCTAATGTCTTCAGCACTGGCTTTTCCGCTTTCCAGGTCCTGGATCAGGTCTTTTACATGTACTACACTAAAGCCGTTGCTTTTGAAGGCCTCAATGGTTTTATCATTACGGTCGTAACCCAAAACCACGCCTTCTTTAATGGCCAGCAGGTTACAGGAGTCTGTCCATTGCTCACGGGCATCGTATGGGAAGGCACCATTGCCGCTGTAAATAAACTGCGTTTCCCGGGTACTGCCCAGTTCGTTTTTGCTGATATCGTTGAGCAGTGCCTCAATACTGTCAAAGGTGACGGGTTTTTCCTGGTTCTTGCTGAACTGGATAATTTCGGTTACATCTTTATTGTCCGGTTCAATGAGATAGTTGATAGGCTCCGCAGGGGTACTGATCTGATTTCCTGAAATAGAGCGCAGGAGCGTCCACACATTACGTTTCACCTGTGTAAATACCGTGTCAATGTGCATGAAATCCCTTTTATTCGGGATTTTAACCACGGTGACCTTGTTCACTACATTGTTTTCAAACAGCAGCTTGATCGCCTCGTTTGCCCCGTAGGCAGAAGTCCTTTCGCTGCAGCCTATCAACACGTGGTTATCGCTCACCATCATCACATCTCCGCCCTCAAGGGTAGTGCGGTGTTCTTCTTCTTCGCCGGGGCGCAGGAAGTGCTGTGCGGCATCGGGGATCTCAAGGATATTGCCCGTATAGGCCGCAAACAGGGGGTGGTTAAAAAAGATATAACGCATCAGCAGGGTTTCCCTGCTCCGCGCCTTTTTTGCTGGTTTATTCAACAGGATATGGCTGTTGATGGTAATGCCCACATCGCGTGTAAAGATGAGGTTGGGGATAGGGGCAAAGATCATCAGGTCATCGGCCATGCTGCCGGAAATAAAGATCTTGGCCAGTTCTGCAGGCTCGGTTTCTATCAGCTGCAGCTGCAGTTTGTAGGTACAGCCTTCAATGGCACATACGGATGCGGCCAGTTTTTTCCTTATGATAGGATCTTTCAGGATGTCTGAAAGCAGGTTTTGTATTTCTATGACCGCGAGGGAGCCGTGGAAGCCGGGATGGTCAGGTTTAAAGAATTCCCTTCCGGATGTATCGCTGTCAATTTCTGCGAGTTTTCCCTTGATTTTAGCCGGATCAAGGAAGTACATGAGCAGTTTCACATAATAATCATATTCTTCTTTGCGTATAGTGTCCAGGTGTACAATATCCTCGAAAAGCCAGTCCTGAGCTTTTGAGGGCACAACTTTGCCCAAACCACTATCAGGACTATGAATCAGAAGTTTACGCAGCCGGCCAATTTCCGTACTTACTTTTACTTTGAAATTTTCGTTATTTTCGGTCATACTCAGTTTATGGTGAAGCAAAGCTATCCAATATTTTTTTAAAATATAATATTCGCTCATTATTGCTTATTTGGTTATTTTTGGCCATGGATTTTATTATCACGGAAGTAGTGAAAGGCATTAAGCAACTCTATAATCAAGACGTTGAAGAGAGCCTGATCAGTGTACAGGATACGCGTAAAGAGTTTGAGGGGCAGGCAACTATAGTAGTTTTTCCAATTGTACGTTTTTCTAAAAAGTCGCCCGAACAAACGGCAAATGATCTGGGCGCATACCTGGTGGCCAATCTGGAAGTAGTTACGGCTTTTAACGTAGTGAAAGGATTCCTGAACCTGAGCATTACGAATGCCTACTGGATGGACCTGTTCAATTCAGACCTGCTGAAACCCGGTTTTGGTACGATCCCATCTAACGGAAAAAAGGTAATGGTAGAATATTCATCTCCAAATACCAATAAACCGCTTCACCTGGGGCATGTGCGCAACAACTTACTGGGATATTCAGTATCAGAACTGCTGAAAGCGAATGGCGCTGAAGTTTATAAAGTAAACCTTGTGAATGACAGGGGTATACATATCTGTAAGTCAATGCTGGCCTGGCAGAAATGGGGCAATGGCGAAACTCCTTTAAGTTCAGGACTAAAAGGCGATCACCTGGTGGGAAAATACTATGTGATCTTTGACAAAGAATACAAAAAGGAGATCGAAGCACTTAAAATCACCGGGCAAACTGAAGACGAGGCAAAGAAAAATGCCCCTTTGATCAGGGAAGCACAGGCAATGTTACTGGCCTGGGAAGCTGGTGATGAAGAAGTGATGAGCCTCTGGAAAACAATGAACGGCTGGGTATATGAGGGCTTTGCGGTCACTTATAAAAACCTGGGTGTAGATTTTGATAAATATTACTATGAAAGTAATACCTACTTATTAGGGAAAGACACTGTTGACGAAGGTCTTGCAAAAGGTGTTTTCTTTAAAAAAGAAGACGGCTCGGTATGGATTGACCTGACTGCCGACGGACTGGACCAGAAACTGGTATTGCGTGCAGATGGTACCTCTGTATACATCACACAGGACTTGGGTACTGCACAGATGAAATATGACGATTTCAAAATGGATGAGTCTATCTATGTAGTGGGTAACGAGCAGGATTATCATTTTAAGGTGTTGTTCCTGATCCTGGATAAACTGGGCAAAAGCTGGGCGAAAGGCTTATACCATCTGTCATACGGAATGGTAGACCTGCCAAGCGGAAAGATGAAATCACGTGAAGGAACGGTAGTGGATGCCGATGACCTGATTGCCGAAATGGTTGCCACAGCAAAACAGAAAACTGAAGCACTGGGCAAAGTTGACCATTTCAGCGAGGAAGAAAGAGAAAGCCTGTACTACACGATAGGAATGGGTGCACTGAAGTATTTTCTGCTGAAAGTAGAACCTAAAAAACGTTTGCTGTTTGATCCTGCTGAGTCGATTGATTTCCAGGGAAATACAGGGCCTTTTATCCAGTATACCCATGCGCGTATCAAATCGCTGTTAAGCAAAGCTGGTTTTAAAGAAGGACAGAAAGTAGATAACCAGATTGAACTGTCTGCTACTGAGGTGGAAATGATCATCCTGCTGGCGAAATATCCATCAGAGATTGCTGCTGCGGCTAAAACATTCAGCCCGGCAAGTTTAGCCAACTATATTTATGAGGTGGCCAAGATGTTCAATAAGTTCTACCACGAAATTCCGCCAATTGTAAAAGAAGAAGATGAGCAGATGAAACAGCACAGGTTAAACCTGAGCTGGGTTACTGCAAATATCCTCAAATCCGGAATGAGGATTTTAGGGATTGAGGTTCCTGAAAGAATGTAAAATCAGGAGGGGGGAAATCAAAAAAGGTTTTGCTTTCAATGCTGACAGCTGCTAAAGGACAGCTGAAGGCATTGAAAGCAAAACCTTTTTTGATTTTGGAAGGGGTCAACCGGTAGAAGGGGGACTGCCTGTCGCTGAAGCGCGTCAGAACACATTGCCAATAAAACTTATTTATTATCCTTTTTCAACTCCGGAGGTAGTTGCAACAGACTCTTTTTTCCTGAAACCCGGGAACTTCATCGGGCTTTTTGTAGGCCTTTCATCTCCGAAAAGGACGCCCCATTGTTTAAACATTTCTGTTCTGTCAAATATTACTTTCAGTACGGCAATGATCGGCATGGAAAGAAACATCCCTGAAACTCCTGCAATACTTCCGCCAACGATCACTCCCAATATGGCCATCAAGGCATTGATTTTCACTTTTGAGCCCACTATTCGTGGCATCAGAATATTGTTGTCAAGAAACTGCACTCCGGCGATTACGGCTAATACAGTAATCACGGGGCCTAAGGTTGCCGAGGCTGTCAACGTGAGCATTACCCCGATAATGTTTCCAATCAATGCACCAACATAGGGAATCAGGTTGAGGATGGCGAAGATCACACCAATCAGCAGTGCGTGTTTAATTCCGAAGAGTAATAAAATACCTCCAAGCAGCACAGTCATATAGGTAACCTGAATCAGCAGCCCTACAAGATAGCTTTTGATGATCGATTCGGTCTCGTAGATCGCATCTTTAACCTTTGGGTGGTGATCCGGTGTAAACCACATAAAGACAAACCTGAGCAAGATATCTTTGTAGAAGAGCATCAGGTAAATATAAATAGGCAGTAAGCCCACAAATACAAATACAGAGCTGAGCGTTAACGCCGCGCCACTAGCCATTCCTCCGGCCATAGCCAGCAGGTCGTTACTTTTTTTATTGATAAAAGCCAGTTGTTCGTTAGTGGAATAGTGGCTTACGCGGCTTACCCACTCGCTTAATGCCTGCAGGTGTTTGGATACATTCTGCTTGATCTGCGGGAAATCTTTTACCAGATTACCCACCTGAGCAGAGAAAAACCATACGATCAGTCCTACGAATATTGCTACCAGCAAAATGGGCAGAATGATGGCCAGCGCTTCAGGAACTTTGTATTTTCTTAACCAGCGATAAATTGGTACCAGCATAATGCTGATAAAGAATGCCATGATCACGGGCATGATGATGTCGCTTCCTATCACCAGTACGGTGCCGACAAGTAGTAAACCCAGTAATTCTAAAGACCTTTTTACGGTGAGAGGCAATTCCTTCATATTGTAATGCTAATGTTAAGTTTCCCTATCTAACTATGTAAAGCATGCAAATGTTTGGGTAGATTTGCACATTCTTATCAATTAAGCCATTGCCATGATCACAAATGAAACAATAGTAGCCTTGTCAACTCCGCCCGGATCGGGAGCCATTGGAGTGATCCGTCTATCGGGTAAAGATGCTATTGCCATCACCAATTCCGTTTTCAGCGGAAAAGATTTACTCACACAACCTACACATACCCTGCATTTTGGACTGATCAAAGACGGGGACGTAGTTATCGACGAAGTTGTAGTGAGCCTCTTTGTAGGCCCTAAATCCTATACCAAAGAAAACGTGGTGGAAATCTCCTGCCATGGCTCTAATTATATTATCCAGCAGATTATCAATTTGCTGATCAAAAGAGGTGCCTCAGCCGCAAAACCGGGAGAATTTACTTTGCGTGCGTTCTTAAACGGGGCGATGGATCTTTCTCAGGCCGAAGCCGTGGCAGATCTGATCTCTTCAGATTCACAGGCAGCGCATAGCGTGGCGATGAACCAGCTGCGCGGAGGTTTTAGTACCGAGCTGAACGTATTGCGCGATCAGCTGATCCATTTTGCTTCGATGATAGAACTGGAACTGGATTTCTCTGAAGAGGATGTGGAATTTGCCAACAGGGACCAGCTGCAGGAGCTGATCAATAAGATCACTTTGGTACTGAACAAGCTGATCCGTTCCTTTGAGCTGGGAAATGTGATCAAGGAAGGAATCAACACCGTAATTGCAGGACGACCAAATGCCGGCAAATCTACTTTGTTAAATGCACTGCTGAACGAAGACCGTGCAATTGTGAGTGAGATTGCAGGAACAACAAGAGATACGATAGAAGAGGTTTTAAATATCAATGGTATCAACTTCAGGTTGATTGATACTGCGGGCATACGCGAGGCTACAGATACGATTGAAGCGATAGGAGTGGAGAAGACCATGCAGAAGATCAGCCAGTCGGCCGTTCTCGTGTATTTGTTCGATGTAGTGAATATGACTGCCAGGGAAATCCATGAAGATATTGAAAGTTTGTACAGACCCGGCTTTGCATTTGTTGCCGTAGCGAACAAAATGGACTTAACATACAGTGACAGGATCAAGGAACTGGCATTGCCGTTGGATATTCAGTTTATGGCGATATCTGCAAAAGAAAACCGGGGAATTGAGGAACTGAAGGAATTGCTTTATGATACTGTGGTAGGGGACAAGCTGGCTGAAAGCCATACAATGGTAACGAACATCAGGCATGTTGAAGCACTCAGGAAAACCCAGGAGTCACTGCATAGTGTTTCCGAAGGATTGCTGAATCCGGTAACATCAGATTTTCTGGCGATTGATATCAAGCAGGCGCTGTATTACCTGGGTGAGATTACCGGGAAAGTGACTACGGATGATTTGCTGGAGAATATTTTCAGTAAGTTTTGTATTGGGAAGTAGTGGTAATCTAATAGTGACTAATGGACAATAAATGGGAGATACAAGGTCGGTAGTTTCCTTACCACTACATAAACCCATCAGGATATTGCCGAATCCTAAGGGATTTCAACTACCCCATTATCCGAAGTCGTCTAGAGATGCCTCTATAAGGCTGAGATGATTTGGCCATAATCCTTTAATTACCTTTCACGTTAGAAACTTGGCTTCTCCATATTAAATCTTATTTTTGAACTAGATGCGAAGCAAATACAGATAGCATGAGAAGACTGGTAATGGGGGACATACATGGCGCATATAAAGCATTGAAACAATGCCTCCATGATTCAGGATTTGATTATGAGAATGACCTGTTGATTCAGGTTGGAGATGTAGTGGATAGATATCCTGAATCCTTTGAGTGCGTAGAGGAATTATTAAAGATTAAACATCTCATAGCGTTAAAAGGAAATCATGATGATTGGTTTGATGAATTCGCGAAAACAGATTTTCATCCCTATTTCTGGAACCATGGTGGTAAAGCTACGCTTGCATCTTACCTGGATCATGCAGGAAAAAGTGGCCGTTTATTTTCAACAGGAAGCGGCTATAAGAGTGCGCTGGAGTCAGAGGATATCCCAATAAGCCATCGTGCCTTTTTCAGCGGTCAAAAGCTTTATTATATTGATGAAGAACAAAGATGTTTTGTCCATGCTGGATTTAACGCCAGCCTACCATTCTTTGCTCAAAAAACTGAGGATTATTATTGGGACAGAAGTTTATGGGAAGAGGCCGTACGCTGTCAGGAACAGAGAGAACATTTAGATATCAAAGCTAAGTTTAGCGAGATTTATATAGGCCATACCCCAACTACCAAGCTAAATACTGATCAGCCGATGAGTGCATTTAATATTCACAATCTGGATACGGGTTCAGGTAATTCCGGACGTTTGACTATAATGGACGTTGATACAAAGGCTTTCTGGCAGTCAGATTTAACATCGGATCTTTATAAGGGTTTCGTGTTATAAAAGGAATATTAATGAAAATGGTATAGCTGTCAAAATTAATGCATAATGAAGAATATCAAGCTGAACTATAAGGTGTCATTATTTGAAATGGATAAGATAGCTTCAATGGCCAACTTAAAAAAATCGGCATTTCCGTGGAAGGAATGCGAATGCAGGCTCAAAATATAAAGGACAAAAGTATTTCAAATGTGAAAAAGAATTACCACTGATTGATTATTACGATGAAAAGCATAAGCTCCTTAATAAGCAAATCAAAAGAGCTTAGAGTTGCTGATACACTTCTTGATGCTGTAAATTCATAATTATTTGTTTTATATGTTAATCATTTTCTTTGAATTTGTTTATTATATAAAACAATGAAAAAAGAACTTGTCTTATTGCCTAAGGCTCAAAAAGATCCTGACTAAGGTGAGGCCTGCTGTTGCAACTTGGAAGGATGTCGCTACGGGATATGGTCTCTCGCGAAGGGAATGTGAAGATATGGCTACGGCTTTCAATTTGGTATAGAAATTTGTACCACATTTGTACCACGAGCCTTGCAATCGACTGTAAATCAAATGGGTTTATGTTCTATATTGGGAAGTAGAGTCACCTCAATTATTTATAGCTATCTTAATTTCAGAATTGGTTATAAACCGTAGGTCCATAGGTTCTAAAGTGAAGAAGAGTCACCTCTGATTGATTATCAATTTGTTATTACTATTGCTCTCCGGTGATACGAACAGGCATACGAAATGTAAAGCACGTCTCTGTGGTATTGGAAGTTGCAGTAAGGCTTCCGCCATGTGCCTGAGCAATTTGGAACGCTATATACAATCCTAATCCCAGCCCTTGCTGACTTGGTGTACTGGCCTCCCTTGTAAAGGGTTCAAATAAGGTTTCGAGTACATCTTCCGGAATCGGTTTGCCTCCATTTGAAACAGCAAGTTCGAAGTAATTTACTTCTATCCTGGCAGTGACATTTACAGGTTCATGCGTTGATCCATGTGTAAGAGCATTTGCAAGCAAATTTGATAACAATTGTGAAATGCGGTCGGCATCACAATTGATGATGTTTTTGACTTGAAAATCTACAGTTATTATTCTGTCAGGAAAGGTAATCTGCAATTCCTCGGTAACATGTAATAGAATTGGTTCTATCAACCTATCTTTCAAATCCAGGGCCAGGCCTCCACCTAAGCGTACCCGGGCAAAATCCATTACATTAGTTATCAGTTCTTCCATACGCAGGCTGCTATTTTTAATCATGCCTACGATAGACTTGTCACGGTCAGATAGCGTAACGGAGCGGGTTAATAAGGATGTGCCGGATTTTATTGCACCCAAAGGATTTCTTAAATCATGCCCTAATACAGCTATAAATTGTTCTCTTAACGTAGCCAATTCACGTTCTGCCATCAGCGTTTTTTCTGCGTCAGTAATGGCCAGGCGTAAATTGTCCTCATATATTTTTCTTTCTGTAGCCCGATATATATTTAAACGTATAAACAATGGTTTGTTATCTTCATCGTTTCTAACATAACCATTTAACAGTACCTGGAGCTTACTTCCATCTTTCAATACTAGTTCAGCAGATACTTCTTCAAAAAATCCCTGTAACTTTAATAAAGGAGATAAATGGGTTTCATAAAACATTCTGCTTCCAATAGCCAGCAAATTAGTTATCCGCTTACCAATCAGTTCTTCATTAGTATAATTCAGCCATTCAAGTAGTTTAGAATTTATTCTGATAATTTCACCACCTGGGTGTGCAGATACATATCCGGATAATGAATGTTCAAGAAAATCCTCGAGATCGTTTTCAAAATCTATTTTTTTAGTGTTTTTTGAATCTTGTAACATATTATAAATAAGCTTGAATCGCTGATATAGTATCTTCAGGAGCACTCAAATGAGGGCAATGGCCACTTGCGTCCAAAATCACAAGCTTACTATTAACCATATGTTTATTTATATACTCCCCAACTTCAACTGGTGCAATAATGTCATTTGAACATTGAAGTATGAGTGCCGGAGTGGTACAGGAATCAAGTATGCTTCGGCTATCTGTAAGAAAGGTTGCACGTGCAAATTGCTTTGCGATAGTTGGATCTGTACGGCAAAAACTATTTGTCAATTCCTCCCCAAGCTCGGCTCTTTCAGGATTTGCCATTATCAATGGCGCCATGGTCATAGACCAGCCCATATGGTTTGCATCTAAAGAGGCTAACAATTCATCAATTTCATTTTTACTAAAGCCACCTATGTAGTCTCCATCATTAATATAAGAAGGTGATGGGGCCACTAAAATTAACGTTTTAAAAAGATCAGGCGCCTGTTCAGCTACAAGTATACCCATCATAGCACTGACTGAGTGGCCAACAAAAATAATATTTTCCAGTTGCAGCTCATTTGCAATTTCTATAATATCCTGTGCATAACCATCCAATTCCTTATACTTTTCGGGATTATAGGCACTCAGGTCAGATTTACCTGCTCCAACATGATCAAATAAAATAATTTGATGAGTTTCTTCGAATGCCGGTGTAATAAAACGCCACATATTTTGATCGCAACCAAAACCATGTGCAAACATCATCGGAGATGTGCCGTCACCTCTTATTACTACGTTATTCCTGCTAAGTACATTCATTGAAATTTATTATTACAATATAGATGAATTACCGGTTGCTATAAAGGCATCTTGTTAAATCGTTTTTCACGCTAAATTGGGTAAAAATACGAATATTTGTTCAAACAAATTAAAATGTTAATAGAGCTTTTAATGATAGAAATAAATCATTGGACGCACACATGGCATCTGCTGAATGATATGCACCTTTAGTTGTATGCTATTCTCCCACCTGATTTACTCCATTCATCAAGACCGCCCAGTAGGGGTCTTATTCTTTTGAGGCCTGTTCTGCGCAATTTCTGTGCATATTTAGCTGCGGTGAGTTCGTTGGGACAGGAACAATAAACGATTATCTCATCATAGGCAGCATAGAGACTCGCGATCTCACTTAAATTAATATCATTGATGGGTATCGAGCCGGGGATAAACCCATTCCTTGTCCGCTGATCCTCCGGGCGCGCGTCAAATATGATATGACCTGACCTTTCCTGTATCAACTCGAGCAGATCATTGACAGTTACCCGGTCAGTTTTGAATTGCCTGATGAGGAGGTACCGCTGCAACCATTTTGCAAACAGGTAAATAGCAAAAGCGATAATAACGATGAGAACACCAAGCTTGCCGAATTGGGTTAGTGTGGCAATCAGGCTACCAATCTCATGGCGGAATAAGACGCCCAGGCTAATGGCCGCCATGCTATAAAATGCTGCGGCGATCAACGAGAAGGCTATGAATGAAAATATCGGCATTGCGTAAACACCTGCTACTACCGGCGCCAATGTAGAAAGTCCCGGAACGAATTTTACAACCGTCAACGCAGGTGGACCGTAACGGTTAAAAATATCTCCGCTGCTCTTTACGCAGGAGTCAGGCGATAGTGAGATCCTGCATAATTTTCCAAGAACACCCGTGCCTAATCTTTTACCAGCAAAATATAAGACAATGTCACCAATTAAAGAGCCCCAAGTTGCGGTCATCAGGAGTGAAATGATATCAAACGCTTTAGCAGGAGTGACAGCTGCCGTAACAATAAGAATTGCAAATGCAGGGAGTGGCAGGCCAATGCTCTGAAATAGTGTAATGAGAAAGATTATCCAAAGCCCGTAGGCTTGTACCAGTTCAATAAGTGTGTTCATGAATTAAGCAGAAGGCATTCTAAAAGTAGATATTTCTGCGGTCAGTTTGTTTCCAAAGTTAAAATTTTACGGTAGGATGCTTTTTCAGTGCATTTAATTATTGATCATGTAAATCTTTCATAAGAATAGAAATGATTATTGTTGATTATGAGTTGTCTACTGTTAATTCTTATATATAGTATCATTTTTTATTGTTCTTTTTAGTTTTCTACTTGTTTTTCGTAAAATATGCCATTGTATAGTTGTAAATTTTTGCAAAAATATAAATATCATATGATATATAGGTAAATACATCCATTAATAGCCTAAAAACATCCATAAAACTGCAAAAAATCAACTGATATAAGGTGTAAATTTACTCATCAAGAGTTAGTTAACACATTTATTCATCTTATTTATTAGTTATGCCAGTTATCGAACAAGAAAAAAACAAAAAAGGAGATTATTTAGTAGACTTTGAAGAAAAAGTATTTGAAGACGTCAAAGCGGACGCTGGTCAAAAAGCTTTGGTGACTTTTCATACCGTTGCTTTTGAAGGATCAATAGGTCTTGTAAACATTCTCACAGCTACGCGTCTGTTGAGAAAGGGATTTGACACCTCAATCCTTTTGTATGGCCCGGGCGTAACACTCGGTGTGATCAGGGGATTTCCCAAGCTCGGTGACGAGGCTTTTCCGGGGCATATGGCATACTCCGACAGGCTTACCAAATTTATTGAGGAAGGTGGAAAAGTATTTGCCTGCCGTTTTGCATTGCAGGCACTGTATGGCCTGGGCGAAGCAAATCTGCTGGCTGGTATCAGGCCGATCAGTCCATTGGATGTGTTAGATATCCAACTGATCCACAGAAAAGAAGGAGCGTTTATTTTTGATACCTGGACGGTATAAAAACTAAAAAACGGGGAGGATTTGATATGGAAAGAAAAACAATTGTAAAGGCAGCAGCGGCTCAGCTTAAGCCGGTGTTGAATGATGCAGCAGCTACTACTGAAAAGATTTGTGACATGATCCGGGCCGCTGCGGCACAGGGCGCAGAAATTATTGTATTCCCGGAAACCTGTGTGCCTAATTACCCATATTTCTCATTTATATTGCCGCCTGTGTTGCAAGGGGCAGAGCATCTGAAACTCTATGACCAGGCAGTAGTTGTACCAGGCCCGATTACAGATTTAGTGGCTGATACTGCCAGAGAGTGCAGGATAGTTGTTGTTTTGGGCGTAAATGAAAGAGATTACGGAACACTATATAACACCCAGTTAATCTTCGATGTGAATGGTGAAATTGTACTGAAGCGAAGAAAAATAACGCCTACATACCATGAACGAATGATATGGGGGCAGGGTGATGGCAGCGGCTTAAAAGCAGTGGATACTGCCGTAGGGCGTGTTGGTGCACTGGCATGCTGGGAGCATTATAATCCCCTGGCAAGATATGCGCTGATGGCAGACCATGAGCAAATTCATTGCGGACAATTTCCGGGGTCGCTGGTGGGGCAGGTTTTTGCCGATCAGATGGAGGTAACAATGAGGCACCATGCCCTTGAATCCGGATGTTTTGTTATCAATGCCACGGGCTGGCTGGACGAAGAACAGATCAAAAGCATCACATCAGATGAGAAGATGCAGCAGGCGATGAGGGGAGGTTGCAATACCATGATCATTTCGCCGGAGGGCAGGCACCTTTGTGAGCCGCTTACTCAGGGGGAGGGCATTATCTATGCAGATCTGGATATGCGCCTGATTGATAAACGCAAGCGCATGATGGACTCCGTTGGCCATTATTCCAGGCCTGAATTGCTGTCCCTGAACCTGAATCTGAGTTCCGGAAAACAAGTGGACAAATATGAAGATCATGTGAAACAAACCTTTAAAACGGAGGAATTATGAAAACTTCACAATTGTTAACAGAATTGCAATCTTACGGGCTCCGGCTGGAGAGTTTAACTGACGCCGGTGGACGAAAGGGTGGGGCTGGTCCGACAGATCATAAGGCAGTGAGGATAGGTGAAACTACTGTGATGGTGCCGGTACATAACATTGCATCCGGCAGATCGCCTTACTCTGCCGGCATACCCGATGCGCTGGGGGTTTCTCAGATCTTTAAACACGATGTTTATATCGGTGAAGTTCTTTTTCCCCGAAGGGCAAAGTTTTATGACCATTTCACCTCTGATGGCGTACCGTTTTGGAAGATCGCACAATTGCATAGCCATAATGTGTTAGCTACAACAGTGCTGCAGAACTGTATAAGGTATGGGAACAAGGACACGTCCTGCCAGTTCTGTGCAATCGGGGAATCGTTAAAAAATAATATGACCATCTCCTATAAACGCCCATTCCAGCTTGCTGAAGTGGCAAAGGCTGCAGTGGAAATGGACGGGGTAGAACAGTTTGTGATTACCACAGGAACACCATCTACACCAGACAGGGGAGCAAAAGTACTTTATGAAAGTGTAAAAGCCATCAAGGCCGCTGTTGATATTCCTATTCAGGTGCAATGTGAGCCGCCGGCTGATTTTAAATGGTTCCGCCTCTTGAAAGAGGCTGGTGCAGATAACCTGGGTATGCACCTCGAAGCCGCGGATGAAGAGGTACGCAAGAGAATCATGCCCGGCAAGGCTGAGGTCTCAGTTGCTTATTACATGGAGGCATTTAAAGCTGCCGTGAAAGTGTTTGGCAGGGGACATGTATCTACTTATCTCCTTGCAGGATTGGGCGATAGTGAGGAGACACTAATTGCAATCAGCAGTAAACTAATTGAATTAGGAGTTTATCCGTTTATTGTCCCTTTTGTTCCGGTAAAGGGTACGCCACTGGAAAATTACCAGACTCCGGACAAAGACTTCATGCAACGTGTCCTGCAAAAAGTAGGTGGCATGCTTGCCGATGCTGAAATTACATCAGACAAAGCGAAAGCGGGCTGTGCTAAGTGCGGCGCTTGTTCCACCCTGAAGTCTTTTGAGAAAAAAAATGTGGAAATAACTTCTGGCTCACTAACCCTACAGTTATGATTATTGAAACTCCAACTCCCTACAAATGCAATTATATTACGTTTGATTTTCCACAGGAAAAGTGGCAGTACGAACAATATTGGGCTCTCCGTAAAAGCATTTTTTGTGATGAGCAGAAAATATTCCAGGATACTGACCAGGATGATATCGATGAACTGGCCATTCCTATCATAGCTGAATGCAACTATGCCGGGCAGCTTGATCAGGTCATTGGCGAAGTCAGGATTGATGAGCGACAGCCCGGGGTATGGTGGGGGAGCCGTTTAGGAGTAAGCGTCCCCTACCGGCAGCTCTCGCGCTTCAATACCAGTGGATTGTTTGACGATCAGATAGCAATTCATCCATTTACCATGAATGTAGGTGGTGCGCTCATTTACAAGGCCGTATCTACAGCGCTTGCACTTGGCAGTACTTCTTTTTTTGCCTACGTGCAGGAACAGAATGTGAACTTTTTCAAACGCATGCACTGGGAATCTCAGCAGACAGAAACCCTGCACGGCAAACTACATCACCTGATGGAATGTGACCTGTCCTGCTATAAACCATCTGCCATTTCACTGGCACAAATGAACCATA
>Ga0247730_1000381_pt1 | contig 35123 bp, 29 predicted proteins | sample UWRJL073202C2_FD_180959 | JGI IMG/M metagenome (GOLD analysis project Ga0247730, IMG submission 180959) | Plant litter microbial communities from Arlington Agricultural Research Station in Wisconsin, United States - UWRJ-L073-202C-2 | ecosystem: Environmental > Terrestrial > Plant litter >... | reverse complement strand
CCAGCCGAGGTTGCGGGTCGATCCGGTGGCGATCACGTACGCGCCGAAGAAGCGGGCGAACTGCACGGCGAAGTGTCCGACGCCGCCGGCGCCGGCGTGGATCAGGATGCGCTGGCCCTCGTGCGCTTTCGCCACCTCGACGACCATGCCCCACGCGGTGAGCGCGGCGAGCGGAACGCCGGCCGCCTCGACGTGCGAGAGCGACTTGGGTTTTTTGGCGATGCTGAGGCTGGAGACGGTGACGTACTCGGCGTAGCTGCCGCCGAAGCGCGGGAACCCGGTCATGCCGTAGACCTCGTCGCCGACCTTGATCGGGTGGCCCTCGTAGGGCGTCTTCTCGACGACGCCACTGAAGTCGTTGCCCAGGATCGTGGGGAACGAGGTGATCGCCGGGGTCACTCCGCGACCGGCGCGGGTCTTCGCGTCGATCGGGTTCACGCCCGCCGCGACTACGCGCACGAGAAACTCGGAGTTGACGCTGACCGGCATTTCCGCGGTTCCGCATTCGAGAACTTCTGGTCCGCCTGCGCCGCCCATAAGGATGGCTCGCATCGTCGTCATCGTTGTGGCCTTCCCGCCGTGGTGCTTGTACCCAAGTAAACGGGATGAATGATTCGGCGTTGTTACGGACTTGTCACCTTGGTGCAAACTATCGCGGTGAATAGTCTTGGGGCTCTATGAGCAATGCAGAGAACCCGCCCACCGACAATCCCCACGTGAGAGTGACCGACGTCAGGCTCTTGAGCGACAACTGGTACCGACTGCACACGACGACCTTCGACCTGCAGGGCCACGACGGCTCCTGGTCGACCCAGTCGCGCGAAACCTACGACCGCGGCAACGGCGCCACCATCCTGCTCTACGACGTCGAGCGCCGCACCGTGCTGCTCACCTCGCAGTTCCGCTATCCCGCCTTCATCAACGGACACCCTGGCGGCATGCTCATCGAGACGGCGGCCGGGCTGCTCGACGACGACGATCCGGAGACAGCCATCCGCCGCGAGGCCATCGAGGAGACCGGACACCGGGTCGGCGAGGTGACGCACGTTTTCGACGCGTTTATGAGCCCAGGGTCGGTGACCGAGCGACTGCACTTCTACGCGGCGCCCTACGACGCCGGCACCCGCGAGCACGAGGGCGGCGGACTGGCCGAGGAGGGCGAGCAGATCACGCTCGTCGAACTCGACATCGACGAGGCGCTCGACCTGATCGTGAGCGGCGGCATCATCGACGCGAAGACCATCATGCTGCTGCAGTGGGCGGTGTTGCGCGGGCCGTTCGCCAGTTAGCCGACCCTCATTGGCGCGCGTCGCGGCTCGTCGCTACCGTCAGACCATGAGCGACAACATCGTAGTTCGACCGGTCCGCGAAGTAGATTCCGAAGAGCTGGGCCGCGTGCAGGCGGCGTGCTGGCACGAGACCTACGACCAGGTGGTGAGCGAGGCGGCGCTCACCCGGCTGTCGCCCAAACGGATGGCCGAGCTGTGGGTGCACTACGCCGGCCTCGGCCCCGAGTACTCGCACATCGCGCTGCTCGTCGACGGCGAGATCGTCGGATTCTCCGGTGCCGGCCCGAGCCGCGACCCCGAAGTGCCCGACACCCGCGAGCTGTACTTCATATACCTGCGCGACGAGTTTCACGGGCAGGGCCTCGGCCAGCGACTGTTCGACGCGACGCTCGAGGCCGGCCCCGCCTTCCTCTGGGTCGGCAGCGACAACGAGCGAGCCCACCGCTTCTACGAGCGCAACGGCTTCCACCTCGACGGCGCCGAGCACACCGAGCCGTTCCTCGGCGAGGAGATCCACGAGGTGCGGTTCGTGCGCTGAGCCGGCGAGAGGCGCTGAGTGGGCGAGCGGTCAGCGCCGCATCATCGCGAGCAGCTTGTCGGCCAGCCCGACCAGCACGTGGATCTCGTTATCGTCGCGGTCGATCCAGCGCGCCTTGGGCTCGGCATCCACCGGCACAAAATCGAGGTGCTGCTCCCAGACGAGCAGGGTGCGCTCCGCCCCCAGAACGTACTGCTGCCACCAGATCTGCCGCAAGTAGCTGCGCGGAACGCTCTTCCACAGCGACGACGTCGTTTTGATCTCGGCGAGCACCACGGCGCCGTCGATGATGTCGACGCCGTCGGGGGTCGCCAGGTGGGACTTCTCGCCGTGAGCGTGAAACAGTTGCGAGCTGGCCTGGATGCCGTGATTTGTATGCACCCAGCGGGCGATCTCCGGTTCGCGGGCGTTTCCGTGGTCGGTATAGGCGTTGCCGCCGAACGACGAGCCGTTGATCTTCTCGAACGCGACCGACGCGAGCGACCGTTCGCTCGACAGACGGGCGACATCGGTCGCCGTGACTCCGCGGCTGCGGGCGCGCAACCAGGCCACCCGGTCGCTGGAATCGGCCAGCACGCGCGAGCGGTGGTCGGGCGCCGGCTCGTCCCAGAGGGAGAGCATGGGCTGCACGAAAGTCACCCCTCTATTGTGCCTCGCCGAAGGCCAAACCCTCGGATTGCAGCGCTCACAGGCCACGCATAGAAAACTCCCAATAATTGAAGCATGAGCAATGAAGAGCCGGTTTCACGCCACACGAGTTCGACCCAGCCCCCTCGGCTGACCCGCGTCGACGGCACGCCGATCCGAGTCGTCGTGGTCGACGACGAGGATTCGCTCACCGACCTGCTGTCGATGGCGCTGCGCTACGAGGGCTGGGACGTGGAGATCGCGTCCGACGGCCGCACCGCGATGGCGCTCACCCGCGAGTTCCGGCCCGACGTGATCGTGCTCGACATCATGCTGCCCGACATCGACGGGCTGCAGGTGCTCACCCGGCTGCGCGCCGACGGCATCAACACCCCCATCCTCTTTCTCACCGCGAAAGACTCGCTCGACGACCGCATCGTGGGCCTCACCGTCGGCGGCGACGACTACGTGACCAAGCCGTTCAGCCTGGAAGAGCTGGTGGCGCGCCTGCGCGGGCTCATCCGGCGCTCCACTCTCGTGCTCAGCGAGAGCGAAGACTCCTTCCTGACCGTCGGCGACCTCAGCCTCGACGAAGACTCCTACGAGGTGCGCCGGGCCGACACGGTGGTCGAGCTCACCGCCACCGAGTTCGAGCTGCTGCGCTACCTGATGCGCAACCCGCGGCGTGTGCTCAGCAAGAGCCAGATTCTCGACCGCGTCTGGAGCTACGACTTCGGCGGCAAGTCGAGTGTCGTCGAGCTCTACGTCTCCTACCTGCGCAAGAAGATCGACTCGCTCGGCGAACCGATGATCCACACCGTGCGCGGCGTGGGATACGTGCTGAAGCCGGCCAACTGATGCGGCTCGCCCGCCCGCGCTGGACGCTGCGCCGCCGCCTCGTCGTGGGCATCCTCGCCCTGCTTGCAGCGGTGAGCTTCATCGTCGGCACCGTGAGCGTGCTGACCCTCAACGATTCGCTCGTGAGCAAGCTCGACGACAGCGTGACCGCGGCGAGCGGCCGGTTCCAGAACTTCGCGCAGGGCCCGGGGCCGGGAGGCGGTCCGGGCGGCTTCGCTGGCCTCGCACCCGGCACCGTCGTCGGTTACAACAGCGGCGGCGAGGTGGTGGCTGTCGTGCTCGGCGACCAGCTGGAATCGACCACGACCACCAACGCGCAACTGGAGACCACCGCGCTCACCGCGTCGGAGAACGCCTCGCTCGCAGCGCTGACCACCACCGACACCCCCGTCACGATCGACCTCGGCGGCGACCTCGGCGAGTACCGCTTTGTGCTCACCCAGGTGACCGGCAGCGAGCAGGTGCTCATCGGTATGTCGCTCGGCGAGGTGCACTCCACCGTGAACCAGGTGCTGATCGTGATCGCGCTCGTCACGCTCGCCGGCCTCATCGCCGCCTTCGCGGTCGGCACCGCGATCGTACGGGTCGCGTTGCGCCCGCTCGAGCGCGTCGTCGCCACGGCATCGCGGGTCGCCGAACTGCCCCTCGACCGCGGCGAGGTCGCGCTCGCGGTGCGGGTGCCCGACGAAGACTCGGACCCGCGCACCGAGGTGGGCCAGGTCGGTGCCGCCATCAACCGGATGCTCGGCCACATCTCGTACGCCCTCACCGCCCGTGAGGCGAGCGAGAAGAAGGTGCGCACCTTCGTCGCGGACGCGAGCCACGAGTTGCGCACGCCCCTCGCGTCGATCCGGGGATACTCCGAACTGACCCGCCGCGGTGGGCACGAACTGCCCGACGACGTCGTGCACGCACTGGCCCGGGTGGAGTCCGAGTCCATCCGCATGACCTCACTGGTGGAAGACCTGTTGCTGCTCGCACGGCTCGACGACGGCCGCAGCCTGGAGAGCCTGCCGGTCGACCTGAGCCAGCTGCTCACCGACGCCGTGAGCGACGCCTACGCGGCCGGCCCCGAGCACGACTGGGCCCTCGAACTGCCCGAGCAGCCGGTGCGCGTCGCCGGAGACGGGGCGCGCCTGCACCAGGTGGTCGCGAACCTGCTCGCCAACGCGCGGGTGCACACGCCCGCCGGAACGACGGTCGTGACATCCGTCGTTCTCAACGGCTCTTTCGCCGAGGTGCGTGTCGCCGACGACGGACCCGGCATCGACGAACGTGTGCGCGACACCGTCTTCGAACGCTTCGCCCGGGCCGACAGCTCACGGTCGCGCGTCGCGGGCAGCACGGGCCTCGGGCTGGCGATCGTCGCCGCGATCGTCGAGGCGCACGGCGGTACCGTCGCTGTCGAGAGCGAACCCGGCAGCACGGTCTTCACCGTGTCGCTACCCCTCGCGGCGAATTAAGCCCGTCGGGTTCGCGGTGCCAGACTGACCCCATGCGCATTCTCGTCACGGGCGGTTCAGGAAAACTCGGCACGGCGGTCGTCAGCGGCCTCACCCAGGCGGGCCACTCGGTGGTCAACCTCGATATCGCGGGGGAGCGTGGCCCCGGCTTTCTGCGCATCGACCTGACCGACTACGGCCAGGTCGTCGACGCGTTCTCGGGCGTGGACGACAAGTACACGGGCATTGACGCCGTGGTGCACCTCGCCGCGATCCCCGCGGGCGGCATCCACGCCGACTCGGCGACCTTTCACAACAACATGAACGCGACCTTCAACGTGTTCCAGGCCGCCCGTCGCGCCGGAATCACGAAGATCGTCTACGCGTCGAGCGAGACGCTGCTCGGCATCCCGCTCGACATCGACCCCGCCTACCTGCCGCTCGACGAAGACTTCCCCTCGCGTCCCGAGTCGATGTACGCCGTCACCAAGCACCTCGAAGAAGAGCTCGCGCAGAAGCTAGTGCGCTGGGACCCGGCGCTAAGCATCACCGCACTGCGCTTTTCGAATGTCATGGTCGAGTCGGATTACGCCAAGTTCGATGAATTTCAGGATGATCCGAGCCAGCGTCGCTGGAACGCGTGGGGCTACATCGACGCCCGCGACGGCGCACAGGCCGTGCTCAAGGCGCTCGAACTCGCGGCGCCGGGCTTCGACCGCTTCATCATCGCGGCGGCCGACACCGTGATGCGCACCCCGAGCGCCGAGCTCGCCGCCGCGGGGTTCCCCGACGTGCCGCTCACCCGCGAGGTTTCGGGCAACGAGTCGCTGCTCTCAATCGAGAAGGCGCGGCGGGTGCTCGGCTACGAGCCGCAGCACTCGTGGAAGGCCTGACCTGCCCGCCCCTGGCGGATGTGCTACTGTGTACGAAGCCAAAGACCGCAGGTTGTCTCGCGCCCTCACGGGTGCGATTCCATAAATCCAGCGCAGGTGTTCGAAGTTTCCCCGCAAGGGTTCAAAGCTCCGCGCAACTGCGTGGGGCTTTTTTAGTTTTTACTGCGTCTCCTTGGCTAATGACAATCATCAATTAAGGAGAGCCATGGCGAACAAGGAAGCATCGGTTGCCGAGCTTACGGAAAAATTCCGTAGCTCCAACGCCGTTCTGCTCACCGAGTACCGCGGTCTCACTGTTGCCCAGCTGAAGACGCTGCGCAAGTCACTCAGTGCAGACGCAACGTACGCCGTGGTAAAGAACACGCTGACCAAGATCTCGGCCAACGCGGCAGGTATCACTTCGTTTGACGACGAACTGACCGGCCCGTCTGCGATCGCATTTGTACACGGAGACACTGTCGCCGTTGCAAAGGTTCTGCGCGACTTTGCCAAGGCAAACCCGCTGCTCGTCGTGAAGAGCGGTTACCTCGACGGTAATTCGCTCACCGCGGCTGAGGTTGCGAAGCTCGCCGATCTCGAATCCCGTGAAGTGCTGCTTGCCAAGATGGCCGGCGCAATCAAGGCTTCGCTGTTCGGTGCGGCATATCTCTTCAACGCTCCGCTCTCGAAGGCCGTTCGCACGGTCGAGGCGCTGCGTGAGAAGCAGGAGTCCGCGAACTAGGCACAGCCTGACCCGCGGTTAGAAAAGCTAAAGAAACACACAAGGAGAAAATCATGGCAAAGCTGTCAAGCGAAGAGCTCATCGAAGCCTTCAAGGAACTGACGCTCATTGAGCTCAGCGAGTTCGTCAAGAAGTTCGAAGAGGTCTTCGAGGTCACCGCCGCCGCTCCCGTCGCAGTTGCTGCTGCCGGTGGCGCTGCTGCTGCCGTCGAAGAGGTCGAGGAGAAGGATTCCTTCGACGTCATCCTCGAGTCGGCTGGCGAGAAGAAGATCCAGGTCATCAAGGAGGTCCGCGCGCTCACGAGCCTCGGACTCGGCGAGGCCAAGGCTGTCGTAGACGGCGCCCCCGGCGCAGTCCTCGAGGGTGTCAACAAGGAGACCGCCGAGAAGGCAAAGGCTCAGCTCGAAGAAGCTGGCGCCACCGTCACGCTCAAGTAGTCCCGTCCCCGCTAGGGGACACGCAAAGGCATCGCTTCCCACCGAAGCGGTGCCTTTGCTCATTTAACGGGTCCGAGACTATAACAGGCGTGGGAGCGCTACCACGATTGTCTACAGTGCGTTGTGACAGATTCTCTCAAGCGCTTGCATACCTGCTCCCGGTGCCATAGTTTGAGGTCTGGAAGGCATCCCCGATCGGGGGTCCGACCATCCCGTTGCACCCATCGACTGACTCGCAGCTGAGTCGGTAAACCCTCAATGAGGAGGAGAGATATGAGTTCCATCCTGCATCGCCGTTTCACAGCACCCCTCGCCATCCTGGCTATCGCCGGTATCGCACTGTCCGGTTGCGCGGTCGACGAAAGCAACGGCGGCGGTGCTGCCAGCGGACCCGGCGACGCCGGCACCGCTGACGGAGTCGTCACCGTCTACGGCACCATCGCCGACACCGAGGCCGAACTGCTCGAGCAGTCTTGGGCCGACTGGGAGACCGAGAACGACATCGACATCCAGTACGAGTCGAGCAAAGAGTTCGAGGCGCAGATCGGTATCCGCGCTCAGGGTGGCAGCGCACCCGACCTCGCGATCTTCCCGCAGCCCGGCCTCCTGGCCGACCTTGCCAGCCGCGGCTACATCCAGCCGGCACCCGAGGGCGTCGCCGATAACGTGAGCAAGTACTGGTCTGACGACTGGGCTGGCTACGCGACCACCGCCGACACCCTCTATGGCGCCCCGCTTATGGCGAGCGTCAAGGGCTGGATCTGGTACTCGCCCGCCGAGTTCGCAGCGAACGGCTGGGAAGTTCCGACCACGTGGGACGAACTGCTCACTCTGACCAAGACCATGGCCGACACCAAGGGCACCGCCCCCTGGTGCGCGGGCTTCGGTTCTGACGCGGCGACCGGTTGGCCCGGCACCGACTGGGTCGAAGACCTCGTGCTTCGCCAGGCCGGCACCGACACCTACGACAAGTGGGTCAGCCACGACGTCAAGTTCACCGACCCGGCGATCAAGACCGCGCTCGACTCGGTCGGCGAGATCCTGCTCAACCCCGACTACGTGAACGCCGGATTCGGTGACGTGAAGTCGATCAACACCACGCCGTTCGGCGACGCGGCCCGCGTCATCGGCGACGGATCGTGCTCGCTCACCCACCAGGCGTCCTTCTTCGACGGGTTCATCCAGGACCCGAAGAACGGCAACGCGACGGTCGGACCGGATGCCGATGTCTGGGCGTTCATGACGCCGTCGATCGAGGCCGGCGGAAACGCCGTCACCGGTGGTGGTGAAATCGTCGGAGCGTTCTCCAATGACGAAGACACCGTCAAGGTTCAGGAGTACCTGTCCAGCCCCGAGTGGGCGAACAGCCGCGTGAAGCTCGGCGGAGTGCTCAGCGCTAACTCGGGTCTCGACCCGGAGAGCGCCGAGAGCCCCATCCTGCAGGAGGCCATCAAGATCCTTCAGGACCCGAACACCACGTTCCGATTCGACGCGTCCGACCTGATGCCCGGAGCCGTCGGCTCCGCCGCATTCTTCACCGGAATGGTCGACTGGATCAACGGCACCCCGAGCGACGAGGTGCTCTCGAAGATCGACGCCGCCTGGCCGACTGACTAGTCAGTTCTCGGCTTAGAAAGCGTCAACGGAATGCGGGGGTCGACCGGTAAAACCGGTCGGCCCTCGCTCCACACTCTCCCCGTCGGCCCATCGCCGACGCACGAGTCCAGCGTCGTACTCGAAAGGATCTGAATGTCCCAGTTCTTGGCCTGGATAGCCCAGCTACCCGCGCTCGCCCAAATCCCCATCATCATCCTCGCCTTCCTCGTCGTCGTGGCGCTGCTGATCTTCTTCATCGAAGTCGCCCCACGAACGGGAAAGCTCTACACGGGCATCCGTCTCGCGGTCTGCGTACTCGCGCCGCTGCTCGTCTTCCTCGCGCTCGGCTCCGTCGGCTGGGCCGCCGCCGTCGCGGCCGTCGTCGGAGGCGTCTTCTTCATAATCGACTATCGCTCGCGCGAGGGCGGTGGCTACCTCTTCCAGCTTTTCGGGTTCCTCGCACCCGCGATCCTGCTGCTCGCGATCGGCCTGATCTACCCGAGCATCAAGACGATGATCGACTCCTTCTACTCGGGTCGAGGCACGTTCGTCGGTTTCAACAACTTCATCTGGTTGTTCACCCAGCCGTCGGCCGTGCGCACCGTGCTCAACACGATCGTCTGGGTGCTCTTCGTGCCCACCCTGTCCACGGCTTTCGGTCTCGCCTACGCGGTGTTCATCGACAAGTCACGCGGTGAGAAGTACTTCAAGATCCTCGTGTTTATGCCGATGGCCATCTCGTTCGTCGGCGCGAGCATCATCTGGCGCTTCGTCTACGCGGCGCGTCCGGCCGATCAAGACCAGATCGGTATCCTCAACGGCATTCTCGTGGCATTCGGCGCCGAACCGGTCAACTGGCTGGCGAACTCGCCGTGGAACACGTTCTTCCTCATCGTGGTGCTCATCTGGATCCAGACCGGATTCGCGATGGTCGTGCTCTCGGCCGCCATCAAGGGAGTGCCCACCGAGCAGATCGAGGCGGCAGAGCTCGACGGCACCAACGCCTGGCAGCGCTTCGTGAACGTTACGGTTCCGGGCATCCGCCCCTCGCTCGTCGTCGTCCTCACGACGATCTCGATCGCCTCGCTCAAGGTGTTCGATATCGTGCGCACCATGACCGCGGGCGCCAACGACACCTCGGTTATCGCCAACGAGATGTACACCCAGTTCAAGAGCTTCGAGTCGGGGCGGTCGGCGGCGTTCGCCGTCGTGCTGTTCCTGCTCGTGCTACCGATCGTCATCTACAACGCACGCCAGATCAAGAAGCAGAGGGAGATCCGATGAGCGCCGTACAGCCAATCGACCTGCCGCTCGACGAATCGACCAAGCGTCAGCTGGCGCGCGGCGAAGAGCGTGCCGAGACCAAGGGCGCGGCTAAGCGCACCAAGCGTCGCCTGACGAGCCGGGGCGCGACAATCGCCTCGCTCATCATCGCTGTGCTCTGGACCACACCCACCCTCGGCCTGTTCATCTCGTCGTTCCGACCCGCCAACCTGGTAAACACCACCGGCTGGTGGACGATCTTCCAGAACCCCGGGTTCACGCTGGACAACTACACCGAGGTGCTCGCGGCCGGCAACAGCCAGCTCGACCTCGCGGGTGCGTTCATCAACTCGCTTGCCATCACGATCCCGGCGACGATCTTCCCACTGGTGTTCGCCTCGCTCGCGGCCTACGCCTTCGCGTGGATCGACTTCCGTGGTAAAAACTGGCTGTTCATCGGTGTCTTCGCGCTGCAGGTCGTGCCGATCCAGATGGCACTCGTGCCGCTGCTCAGCCTGTTCTCGCGCGGGTTCGCCATCGGTGGCATGCAGATCTTCCCGGGCCTGAACGCCGGCGGATCGTACGCGCAGGTGTGGATCGCACACACGATCTTCGCCCTGCCGCTCGCGATCTTCCTGCTGCACAACTTCATCTCGGAGATCCCGCGTGAGGTCATCGAGGCCGCGCGCGTCGACGGTGCCGGGCAGGGGCAGATCTTCTTCCGCATCGTGCTGCCGCTAACCATGCCCGCGATCGCGTCGTTCGCGATCTTCCAGTTCCTCTGGGTGTGGAACGACCTGCTCGTGGCGCTCATCTTCGCCGACGGCGCGGTAGCCCCGATGACGAAGCTGCTCGCAGAGATCACCGGTAGCCGCGGCCAGGACTGGAACCTGCTCACGGCCGGCGCGTTCATCTCCATCCTCGTGCCGCTCATCGTGTTCTTCGCTCTGCAGCGCTTCTTCGTGCGCGGCCTGCTGGCGGGCTCGACGAAGGGCTAGGAGGTCACGTCGATTGAGCCTGTCGAAATCCCCGCTGAGATGGCACCGGGGTGATTTCGACAGGCTCATTCGGCGTTAAAACAGAGCGTAGGCTCATCCAATGAGTGGAATGCGCGGCGGCGGGGGTCATGGCGGTCGAGTGAGTGGCGGCGACGCCGCGGCGCAGAAGGCGCTCAACGCGGCCGCACCGAAGATCCCCGATCTGCTCAGCCGCATCGGCAGCCTGTTCGCGCCGCACAAGGGCGCGATCACGGTCACGATCGTGCTCGTTCTCATCAGCGCGGCGCTCAGCGTCGCGCCGCCCCTGCTCACCAAGCAGGCCTTCGACCTCGGGCTCTTTCCCGAGGGCGGGCCCAACGTGCCCGTGCTCGTCGAGCTCGTCGGCATCATGGTGCTGCTCTGGGTGATCTCCGCCATCCTCGGCGTCTGGCAGACCTGGCTCACCGCCACCGTCGGCAACAAGGTGATGGGTGCGCTTCGGGTGCGCCTGTTCCGCCACTTGCAGGCCATGGAACTCGCCTTCTTCACCCGCACCAAGACCGGCATCATCCAGTCACGTCTGCAAAACGACGTCGGCGGCGTCGCGGGCGTGCTCAGCAACACCATCTCGAGCGTCATCGGCAACACCGTCACGGTGATCGCCGCCTTCGTCAGCATGTTGCTGCTCAGCTGGCAGCTCACCATCGTCGCCGTCATCCTGCTTCCCATTTTGGTGATCGCCCAGCGCCGCGTCGGCCAGGTGCGCGCCCGCATCGCCACCAAGACCCAGGAGTCGCTGAGCGACATGACCGCGATCACGCAGGAGACGCTCAGCGTCTCCGGCATCCTGCTCGCGAAGAGTTTCAACCAGCAGCAGGCCGAAACCGACCGCTACGCGCGCGAGAACGACAACCAGATCGGGCTGCAGGTGCGGCAGGCGATGAGCGGCCAGTGGTTCTTCGCGATGGTCGGCATCTTCCTCTCGGTCATTCCCGCCGTGGTCTACCTCGCGGCCGCCTGGCTGATTCTGCGCGACGTGCCCGTCACCGCCGGAACGATCGTCGCTTTCACCACCGTGCAGGCCCGGCTCACCTTCCCGCTGCTGGGACTTATGCGCGTCGCCCTCGACCTGCAGACCTCGTCGGCGTTGTTCGCCCGCATCTTCGAATACCTCGACCTGAAGCCCGCGATCAAGAATGCTCTGGATGCGAAAGAGGTCAATCCGCAGGAACTCGGGCTCGTCGAGTTCGACGACGTGGTGTTCCGCTACCCCGACGCTCCCGCCGACTCACGGGCGACCCTCGGCGGCGTGAGCTTCCGCATCGAGCCCGGCCAGTTCGCGGCGTTCGTCGGCCCGTCCGGTGCGGGCAAGACCACCGTCTCGTACCTGATCCCGCGGCTGCACGACGCGACGGGCGGCCGGGTGCTGTTCGCCGGCGACGACGTGCGCGGCCTCGACGAGCTCTCGCTGGTGAAGAACATCGGAATCGTGAGCCAGGAGACCTACCTGTTCCACGCCTCCATCGGCGACAACCTGCGGTACGCGAAGCCCGGGGCCACGGACGACGAGCTCGTCGCCGCGGCGAAGGCGGCCAACATCCATGCCACCATCGAATCGTTTCCCGACGGCTACGACACCCTCGTCGGCGAACGCGGCTACCGGCTGAGCGGCGGCGAGAAGCAGCGCATAGCGATCGCGCGTGTGCTGCTCAAGGATCCCGCGGTGCTCATCCTCGACGAGGCGACGAGCGCGCTCGACTCGATCGGCGAACGCGTCGTGCAGGAGGCGCTCGACACCGCGTCGCGCGGACGCACGACCATCGCTATCGCGCACCGGCTCTCGACCGTGGTCGACGCCGACGTCATCTACGTGGTCGTGGCCGGTCAGATCGCCGAGAGCGGCACACACGACGAACTGCTCGCCGCCCGCGGCAAGTACTGGGAGCTGTACTTCGACCAGACCGCCTGACGTCGGACCCCGTACGGAACGTGCGACCCCGTTCGCCCGGGTTCGTATGTTCCGCCGGGGGTCCGAACTGTCCAGGCGCTAGGCGGCGGGCAGCGCGGCCAGCAGGTCTTGCATGTAGCCGATCTCGCTCGTCTGGGCCTTCACGATGCTGGCCGCGAGAGAGCGCACGACGCGTTCGTTGGTGCGCACGAGCACGGCATCAGCCATCTCGACGCCGCCCTGGTGGTGGGCGATCATCAGCGTGAGGTACTGTCGCACGGCCTCGTCGCCGGTCGCGGCCTTGAGCGATGCGAGCTGTTCGGCGGTGGCCATGCCGGGCATCGGCGATCCGGGCTCGTGGCTGGTCTCGCCCGTGCCCATCTCGCTCATGCCCTCGTGGCTCACGCCCTTGAGCGAGGGACGCGACATCCAGGTCATCTCGGGCTCGGGCGCGGTCTGCGGCAGGTTCCAGACGGTGAGCCAGCCGTTCATCTGCCCGGCCTGCTGCGACTGGGAGGTCGCGATGTCGTAGGCGAGCAGGCGCACGTCTTCGTCGTCGGTGAGGTCGCGCACGATGAGCGACATCTCGACGGCCTGGTTGTGGTGGGTCTGCATGTCGCGGGCGAACCCGGCTTCGGCGCTCGTGGTCGACGGTGCCGTGACGGTGGGCGCCGAGAGGCTGCCCGCCGCGAAGGCCGCGACGACCAGGAGGGCGGCAGCGACGGCTCCGGCGATGATCAGCCGGACGCGTCGCCCGCCGCTAGGAGACTTTGCCTGGTCCATCGATGGCGCCGGTGCAGGCCGCACCCGGCTCGGGGGCGTCGGCCGACTGGCGGTACTTGGCGATGAAGTCGGCGAGGCGCGGGTCGTCGACATCGTCGAGCTGCACCTGCACGCCCCAAGCGGATGCCACGACGGGAGCGGGCAGATCGGGGTACGGGGTCAACAGCATGTAGGTGCTGGGGATGGAGTCGCGCAGCGTCTCGACGTCGGCGTCGCTGAGGTCGTCGGGGTTGTAGGTTACCCAGACAGCGCCGTGTTCGAGCGCGTGCACGGCGTTCTCGTTCTGCTGCGGTTCGCTGTAGACGCCGCAGTTGAGCCAGGCCTGGTTGTGGTTGCCGCCGGCGGGCGGGTTCATGCCGTAGTCCGCCTCGTAGTCGACGGCGGTCGCGACGTGCACCGCGGTGAGACCGTCGAAGGTCTGCAGGCCCTCGATGTCGATGTCGGCCGGGTCGACCTTGGGCACCGCGCTCGACACGACGAAGGTGATCACCAGGGCGATGACCGCGACGGCGCCGACGCTGCCCGCGACGATGCCGATGGTGCGGTTGCGCTTCTCCTTGGCCTGCTGTTTCTTGAGGACAGCGACCTTCTCGGCGCGCTTTGCTTCGCGCTGCTCCTTGACGGAGGGGGTGCTGGGGTTGTTGGAGGCCATGGCTGTGAATACCTGTCGTTCGAAGGCGGCAGAGGAAGGTTGTTGCGTCAATGATTATCCCCTGATCTGGCTGAGAAAGTGCCGCCGAGCGACCCGCTGGTAGATTGCCGCCTATGAAGTACGCAAAGACGGTGCTCGACCTCGTGGGCAACACCCCGCTCGTGCGCCTCAACTCCGTCACAACGGGGATCGCCGCGACCGTGCTGGCCAAGGTGGAATACCTGAACCCCGGCGGATCATCCAAAGACCGCATCGCGACCCGCATCATCGACGCGGCCGAGCGCGACGGGCAGTTGTTGCCCGGCGGCACGATCGTCGAGCCCACGAGCGGCAACACCGGCATCGGCCTCGCACTCGTCGCCCAACAGCGCGGCTACCGCTGTGTGTTCGTGCTGCCCGACAAGGTGGGGGAGGACAAGCGCAACGTGCTCACCGCCTACGGGGCCGAGATCGTGGTGACCCCGACGGCCGTCGCACCCGACAGCCCCGAGTCGTACTACAGCGTGAGCGACCGGCTCGTGCGCGAGATCCCCGGGGCATTCAAGCCCAACCAGTACAGCAACCCCAACGGTCCGCTCAGCCACTACGAGACCACCGGGCCCGAGATCTGGCGTGACACCGAGGGCAAGGTCACGCACTTCGTCGCGGGCGTCGGCACCGGCGGCACCATCAGCGGCGTCGGCAAGTACCTCAAGGAGGTGTCGGGCGGAGCGGTGCAGATCATCGGCGCCGACCCCGAGGGCTCGGTCTACTCGGGCGGCACCGGCCGGCCGTACCTGGTCGAGGGCGTCGGCGAAGACTTCTGGCCGACCGCGTACGACCCCACCGTCGTCGACCGGATCATCGCGTCATCCGATGCCGAATCGTTCGAGCTCACCCGACGGCTCGCGCGCGAAGAAGGCCTGCTCGTCGGAGGATCGAGCGGACTCGCCGTCTCTGCGGCGCTCAAGGCAGCGAAAGACCTGCCCGCCGACGCGGTCGTCGTGATCCTGCTTCCCGACGGAGGCCGCGGCTACCTCGGCAAGATCTTCAATGAGAAGTGGATGCAGTCGTACGGCTTCACCCAGATCTCGGCCGAGAAGACCGTGGCCGACGTGCTCAGCCACAAGACCGGCAACATCCCCGACCTCGTGCACGTGCACCCGGTCGACACCGTGCGCGACGCCGTGAAGATCATGGCCGAGTACGACATCTCGCAGCTTCCGGTGCTCACCGCCGAGCCGCCCGTCGTGATGGGCGAGGTGGCCGGTGCGATCAGCGAACGGGTGCTGCTCGACGACATCTTCAGCGGCAAGGCGAACATGACCGATTCGATCGCGGAATTCGTGGGCGCCCCGCTCGGTTTGATCGGTGTGCACGAGTCGGTGAGCGCCGCCCGTGCCGCGCTCGCCGGGGCCGACGCCGTGCTCGTGGTGAGCGACGGAAAACCCGTCGGCGTGCTCACCCGGCAAGATCTGCTCACCTTCCTCACCGTCTAAAGACCACTTTCAAAGGACCCCAGTGTCAGACCAGAACCACGGCTTCTCTACGCGCGCGATCACCGCGGGGCAGCACTTCGACCCGACCACCGGCGCTGTTGTGCCTCCCGTCTACCTCACGTCGACGTTCGTGCAAGACGGCATCGGCGGGTTCCGCGGCGGCTACGAGTACGCCCGCGGCGGCAACCCGACGCGCGACTCGCTGCAGGAGCTGCTCGCATCGCTCGAGGGCGGGCTCAAGGCGTTCAGCTTCGCCTCCGGCCTCGCCGCCGAAGACACCCTGCTGCGCGCGGTGCTCGCGCCCGGCGACCACATCGTGATGGGCAACGACGTCTACGGCGGCACCCACCGCCTGGTCAACCGCGTGTTCGTGCCGTGGGGCATCGACCTCGAGGTCGTCGAGCTCACCGACCTCGACGCCGTGCGCGCGTCCATCCGCCCAGGAGTCACCAAGGTGCTCTGGATCGAGACGCCCACCAACCCGCTGATGAAGATCAACGACATCGCCGCGCTCGCCGAGATCGGCCACGCGGCGGGTGTGCTCGTCGTGGTCGACAACACGTTCGCCTCGCCCTACCTGCAGCAGCCGATCGCGCTCGGCGCCGACGCGGTCGTCCACTCGACGACCAAGTACCTCGGCGGCCACTCCGACGTCGTCGGCGGCGCCGTCGTGGTCAACGACGAGGAGCTCGCCGCGAAGGTCGGCTTTCTGCAGTTCGGTGTCGGCGCGGTATCCGGGCCACTGGATGCCTGGCTCACCATCCGGGGCATCAAGACCCTCGCGGTGCGCCTCGACCGCCACTCATCGAACGCGCAGTCGATCGCGGAGACCCTCGCGGGGCATCCGGCAATCGAGACCGTGTACTACCCGGGCCTCGAGAGCCACCCCGGCCACGAGCTCGCCGCTCGCCAGATGAAGGCGTTCGGCGGCATGATCTCGCTCGGTCTCGCCGGGGGAGAGGCCGCCGCGCGCAAGCTCGCCGAGTCGACGGAACTCTTCCAGCTGGCCGAGTCGCTCGGTGGCGTCGAGTCGCTCATCGGCTACCCCTCGGAGATGACGCACGCCTCGGTGCGCGGCACCGCGCTCGAGGTGCCGGCGAACGTCGTGCGCCTTTCGGTGGGCATCGAGGATGTCGCGGACCTCACCGCCGATCTGCTCACGGCGCTCGACAAGGTGGCCCGCTCCTAACTGGCGGCTTGTCGCGGCGTAGTGGCAGCAAGTAACGCGACAGCGCGTTACTGCCACTGACAGTGTGGGGGCATGACCCAATACCGCGCACATTGTGACGGGCTGGTCGAGGCGCGTGGGCGGCTCGTCGACCTCAGCCACGCCATCACCCACGGGCTCGTCACCTACCCCGGGCTGCCCGTGCCGACGATCACCCCGCACCTGACGCGCGCCGAATCGCGCTCGCACTACGCGGCCGGCACCGAGTTCGCGATGGACACCATCACGATGCTCGGCAACACCGGTACCTATCTCGACAGCCCGTTCCACCGGTACGAGGGCGGCACCGACCTCGCCGGGCTCGCGCTGGAGACGCTCGTCGACCAGCGGGCGGAAGTGCTGCACCTGACGGATGCCTCGGGGCGAGGCATCCACGCACCGGTGTTTTTCGACCGCGACCTCGCCGGACGCGCGGTTCTTCTGCACACCGGGTGGGACCGCCATTTCGGCACCCCGGCCTACGCGACGGGCGCGCCCTATCTCACCGAAGACGCCGCCGCCTACCTCGTCGAGCAGGGCGTCTCCCTCGTCGGCATCGACTCGCTCAACATCGACGACACCGAGTCGGGCGGCTCGCGACCCGCGCATTCGCTGCTGCTCGAGGCCGGCATCCACGTCGTCGAACACCTCACCGGACTGGGCGAACTGCCGCCGAGCGGCGCGCTCTTCACCGCGGTTGCCCCGAAGGTCGTCGACTTCGGCACCTTCCCGGTGCGGGCGTTCGCGCGCGTATTGTGACGTTCTCGTTGCGTTAACTTCTTGACGGCAATGCTTTGTTGTTGCACGCTACATATATGACAACGAGGTACAGGTCCCGAAACCCGGGATCGCAGACGGCGCTGCGCCAATCCAACCAGCAGCGCATCATCACCAGCCTCGTCTCCGGCGGCCCCTCTACCCAGGCCGAGATCTCGCGTAATACCGGGCTTTCCAACGCCACCGTGTCCAACATCGTCAAGGCCCTCGCCGAGCGGGGAATCGTCAGCACGGCGCCCACCACGAGCTCGGGACGCCGCGCGCTCTCGGTCAGCCTCTCCGGTGAGAACGGCGCGGTCGCGGTCGGCATCGACTTCGGACGCCGACACGTGCGCGTGCTGCTCGCCGGCCTCGACTACCAGGTGGTCGCGTCGGAGGCGGTGGAGCTGCCGCTCGGTCACAGCGCAACGGTTGCTCTGGATGCCGCGGCCAGCCTCTTGGAGTCGGTGCTCGAGTCGAGCGGCGTCAGCCCATCACTCGTGCTCGGCATCGGCGTCGGAATCCCCGGCCCCATCGACCGGCGCAGCGAGACCGTCATCGAGGGCGCGATCCTGCCCGAGTGGGTCGGTATCACGCACACCCAGATCGAGGCCCGGCTCAACTACCCGGTGTACATCGACAACGACGCCAACCTCGGCGCGCTGGCCGAGGTGACCTGGGGTCCGCACAGCGGCACCGACAACCTCGTCTTCGTCAAGATCGGAACCGGCATCGGCGCCGGGCTCATCCTCAACGGCCTCCCGTTCGGCGGCAACATCGGCGTGACCGGGGAAATCGGCCACACGCCCGTGCACGACCACGGGCTGCTCTGCCGCTGCGGCAACCGCGGCTGCCTCGAGACCGTGGCCTCGACGACGGTGATGATCGAGCTGCTCAGCCGCACCAGCCCGACGACCGTGGCAACGAGCGACATCGTGCGCGCGGCCCTCGCCGGCGACTACGCCACCCTGCGCATCATCGAAGACGCGGGCCTCGCCGTCGGACGCTCGGTGGCCGCGATCGTCAACCTCGTCAATCCCGGCATCGTGGTCATCGGCGGCCCGCTCGCCAGCCTCGGCGAGCTGCTGCTCGACCCGATCCGCCGCGGGCTCGAGGTGTACGCGGTGCCGATGCTGAGCGAGACCACGGAGCTCGTGATGTCGTCGCTCGGCGAGCAGGCCGAGGCGCTCGGGGCGTCGGCGCTCGTTCTGCGCCAGGCCGGGCTGCTTTCGCCGCTCCCGCTCTAAAAAGTCACCGTTGCATAACCGTTTGCCGTGAAAACGCAAGATCATGCGTTCACAGGTTGACGACAACGCTTGCAGGGCTTAGTTTCTACAAGGGCGCGAATCACGCGAGCGCCCATGACGAGGAGGTCGCGCCGTGGAACAGGGTCTGAATACAGCACCCACCATCCTGGAGATGCAGTCCATCACCAAGGAATTTCCGGGCGTTAAGGCCCTCGACAACGTGTCGCTCACGGTCAAGGCCAGCGAGATCCACGCGATCTGCGGCGAGAACGGTGCCGGCAAGTCGACGCTGATGAAGGTTCTCTCCGGCGTCTACCCCTTCGGCACCTACGCCGGCGACATCGTCTACGAGGGCGAAGTCGTCCGCTTCCGCGACATCAAGCAGAGCGAAGCCGCGGGCATCGTCATCATCCACCAGGAGCTCGCGCTCATCCCCGAGCTGTCGATCACCGAGAACATCTTCCTCGGCAACGAGCCCGGCCGCGGCGGCGTCATCAACTGGGTCGAAGCGCAGAAGGAAGCCACGCAGCTGCTCGCGCGCGTCGGCCTCGACGACGACCCCGACACCCAGGTCAAGAACATTGGCGTCGGCAAGCAGCAGCTCGTCGAGATCGCCAAGGCGCTCAACAAGAACGTGAAGCTGCTCATCCTCGACGAGCCCACGGCGGCGCTCAACGAGAACGACTCGCAGCACCTGCTCGACCTCATCCTGGGGCTGAAGAGCAAGGGCATCTCGTCGATCATGATCTCGCACAAGCTCAACGAGATCGAGCAGATCGCAGACCAGATCACCATCATCCGCGACGGCAAGTCGATCGAGACCCTCGACGTCAAGGCCGACGGAGTCGACGAAGACCGCATCATCCGCGGCATGGTCGGCCGCACCCTCGGCAACCGGTTCCCCGAGCACACCGCCGAGATCGGCGAAGTCTTCTTCGAGGTGCGCGACTGGACGGTGCAGCACCCACTCACCGCCGAGCGCCTCGTCGTCAAGAACTCCAGCTTCACCGTCCGCCGCGGCGAGGTCGTCGGATTCGCCGGGCTTATGGGCGCCGGCCGCACCGAGCTGGCGATGAGCCTCTTCGGTCGCTCCTACGGCAAGTTCATTTCCGGCCAGGTCTTCAAGGACGGCAAGGAGATCAAGCTCCGCACCGTCTCCGAGGCGATCGACAACGGTCTCGCCTACGTGAGCGAAGACCGCAAGGCGCTCGGACTCAACCTGCTCGACACCATCAAGCGTTCCATCGTCTCGGCGAAGCTGCGCAAGATCTCGAAGGCCGATGTGGTCAACGAGATCCAGGAAGCTCAGATCTCGGAGCAGTACCGCAAGAGCCTGCGCATCAAGACCCCGACCGTCGAAGAGGGCGTGACCAAGCTGTCCGGTGGAAACCAGCAGAAGGTCGTGCTCGCGAAGTGGATGTTCACCGACCCCGACCTGCTGATCCTCGACGAGCCCACCCGCGGCATCGACGTCGGCGCGAAGGCCGAGATCTACGGAATCATCCGTGACCTCGCCGCCCAGGGCAAGGGAATCATCATGATCTCCTCCGAGCTGCCAGAACTGCTCGGTGTCTCCGATCGCATCTACACGATCTTCGAAGGCAAAATCACCAACGAACTCACGGTCGACAAGGCCGATCCCGAAACCCTCATGCGCAGCATGACGTCGTCCTCACAGAAAGTAGTCGCGTAATGAGCGCTCCCGTTACGGAGAAAAAAGGCGGATTCGACATCCGCGAGCTGAAGAACCTGTTCGGCGGCGGCGGTTCGCTCAAGCAGTTCGGTATTCTCGGCGCCCTCGTCGTCATCATCCTCTTCTTCCAGATCTGGACGGGAGGCAAGACGCTGCAGCCCGGCAACATCATCAACATCGTGCAGCAGTACTCCTACATCCTGATCCTCGCGATCGGCATGGTGATGGTGATCATCGCCGGCCACATCGACCTCTCGGTCGGCTCGGTCGCCGCGTTCACCGGCATCATCGTCGCCCTCGCCATGAAGGACTGGAACTTCCCCTGGTGGGCGGCCATCATCCTCGGCCTCGTGGTCGGAGCGCTCATCGGCGCCTGGCAGGGCTTCTGGGTCGCCTATGTGGGCGTACCCGCCTTCATCGTGACACTGGCCGGCATGCTCATCTGGCGCGGTGGAAACCAGCTCATCGGCGACTCGGCCACCGTGCCCGTCGAGGCGCAGTTCCAGGTCATCGGCAAGGGTTACCTGCCCGAGATCGGCCCGAACCTCGGCTTCAACAACCTCACCATGCTGCTCGGCGTGGTGGTTGTCCTCATCCTCATCGGCCTCGAGGTTCGTGGACGCCGCACCCGCAAGGTGATGGGCGCGAGCGCCAACGCCGTGTGGATCAGCGTTCTCCGTGTCGTCATCCTCGGCGCCATCGTTCTCGTCGCCGCCTACCTCTTTGCCACCGGCCGCGTCGGAACCAGCTTCCCGGTCTCGGGCATCATCCTGGTGATCCTGGTCGTCGGCTACTCGTTCCTCACCAACAACACGATCATCGGTCGCCACATCTACGCGGTCGGCGGCAACAAACACGCCGCCGAGCTCTCGGGTGTCAACTCGAAGCGCGTCAACTTCTTCGTGATGGCGAACATGTCGGTTCTCGCGGCCCTCGCCGGAATGATCTTCGTCGCCCGCTCGCAGGCATCCGGACCGTTCGACGGCACCGGCTGGGAGCTCGACGCCATCGCCGCCGTGTTCATCGGTGGTGCCGCGGTCTCCGGTGGTATCGGTACCGTCGCCGGCTCCATCATCGGTGGACTCGTGATGGCCGTGCTGTCCAACGGCCTGGCGCTCAAGGGCATCCAGAGCGACCTCGTGCAGATCATCAAGGGCCTCGTGCTGCTGATCGCCGTGGGCGTCGACGTCTTCAACAAGACCCAGGGTCGCCCGTCGATCATCGGCCTGATGACCCGCAAGGACAAGGGCGGCGCCGCATCGAGCGACGACAGCACCACCGCAGAGGTCACCCCCGGCGGCGGAACCCCCGACACCGCCGTGCCGGCCGACCTGCCCAAGTAACGAACCCCAAAGACTTACCGCACTGATCCATCACCGGAGAATCAGCTCCACCCAACGCACCAAACACAGAAAAGAAAGAAAGAGATCCCAATGAAGAAGATCCTTCTTGCCACCGGCGCATTCGTCGCCGTGGCGGCGCTCGGCCTCACCGGCTGCTCCAGCGACAACGGACGTGGCGGCGATGCCTCGACCGACTCCGGCAGCGGCTTCGACGCCAACTCGCTGATCGGCGTTGCCCTTCCCGACAAGACCAGTGAGAACTGGGTTCTCGCCGGTGGCCTCTTCGAAGACGGCCTCAAGGACGCCGGCTTCGAAGGCGACGTTCAGTACGCCGGAGCGAGCAACGCCGTTGCCGACCAGCAGCAGCAGATCTCGACCATGGTCACCAACGGTGCCAAGGTCATCATCATCGGCGCCAAGGACGGCGCTCAGCTCGGCACGCAGGTGGAGCAGGCGCACGACGCCGGCGCCATCGTCATCGCGTACGACCGTCTCATCCAGAACACCGACGCTGTCGACTACTACGTAGCCTTCGACAACTTCAAGGTCGGCCAGCTCCAGGGCCAGGCTCTCCTCGACGGCCTTGCCGCGAAGTTCCCGGACAAGACCACGTACAACATCGAGCTCTTCTCGGGCTCGTCTGACGACGCCAACGCTCCCGTCTTCTTCCAGGGTGCGATGGACGTTCTCCAGCCGAAGATCGACGACGGAACCCTGAAGGTCGTCTCCGGCCAGACCGACATAGCCCAGACGGCGACCGACGGCTGGAAGCCTGAGAACGCTCAGCGCCGCATGGACACCCTCATGCAGGGCACGTACCAGTCCGAGACCGTCGACGGCGTTCTCTCGCCGAACGACACCCTCGCCCGCGCGATCATCACCTCGGTGAAGGACGCCGGACAGGCCGAGCTCCCGATCGTCACCGGTCAGGACTCCGAGGCAGCCTCGATTCCGCTGATCATGTCGGGCGAGCAGTACTCGACGATCTACAAGGACACCCGCGAGCTCGTGAAGACCGCGATCGAGATGGCTCAGACCCTCCAGAAGGGCGACAAGCCCGACACCACGACCGAGACCGACAACGGCAACGTCAAGGTTCCGACGCTGTACCTCGACCCGGTCATCGTCACCAAGGAGAACGCGGCTGAGGCTTACGCCAACAACCCCGACCTCGAAGCACTCACCAAGTAACACCCGTTTCACAGTGAAGGCCGGTCGCACCCTCGGGTGCGGCCGGCCTTTCGCTTTGCGGGCCTCTAGCCCAGCCCGTCTGGGCGTCCAGGGGCTTCCGTGCATAATGGAAGCCATTCAGTATGTGAACGTACACATCGCCACAGAAGTCGGGTAACTCGATTGACCATGGAGCCGGAGAAGGTTCGCGCGCCCAACATCCGGGACGTCGCGGCCCTGGCCGGGGTGTCGTACCAGACCGTGTCGCGCGTGCTCAACGACAGCCCCAGCATCAAGGCCAGCACGCGACAGCGTGTGCTCGACGTGATCTCCGAGATCGGCTACCGGCCCAACCAGGCGGCCCGCGCGCTCGTCACCAGCCGCACGCGCACGATCGGCGTGCTCTCGTCGCAGACCGCCCACTACGGGCCGACGACGAGTGTCAATGCGATCGAGGTCGCCGCCCGTGAGGCCGGGTACCGCCTGAGTATCACCAGCGTGTCATCCGGAGACTACGCGTCGATCAAGTCGGCCATCGACTACCTGCTGAGCCAGGCTGTCGAGGCGCTCGTCGTGATCGCTCCGCAGGTGCGGGTGTTCGACGCTCTCGCCGACCTGTCGATCACCGTGCCCTACGTCACGCTCGAGTCGACCGGCCGCAACCTGGGGCACAGCCTCTCGGTCGACCAGGTCGCGGGCGCCCGGTTGGCCACACGCCACCTGATCGAGCTGGGGCACACCGAGATCACGCACATCTCCGGACCGCAGGACTGGATCGAAGCGGATGCCCGTATGCAGGGTTTCCTGCAAGAGATCAACGAGGCCGAGCTGCGCACGCGTGCACCCATCCTCGGCGACTGGAGCGCCCACTTCGGATATTACGCGGGCCTCGAGCTGCTGCGTTTTCGTGATTTCACGGCGGTGTTCGCCGGCAACGACCAGATGGCACTCGGTTTTATGCATGCGTGCCGCGAGATGGGGCTCGACGTTCCGGGCGACATCAGCGTGGTCGGCTTCGACGACATCCCGGAGGCCGCGCACTTCTCGCCGCCGCTGACGACGGTGCGCCAGAACTTCGCCGAGATCGGCCGTCGTGCCGTATCCCTGCTGCTGAGCGAGCTGAGTGGCGGCACGGGCCAGGACCACGAGCAGATCGCGCCCGAGCTGATCGTGCGCGCGTCGACGGCGCCGCCCGCGCGCTGAGGCCGGGCTGCGCCGCCCGCGCTCGAATGAGCCCGTTCCGGCGAGATGAGCCCGCCGCGGTCGGCTCGCGCCGCCGAAAGCGGCTCTTTGACGCCTTGGGGCCGGATGTCGCGGCCTACGCAACCCGGGGCGGGCCCCCGCGGCAACCGGAGCCCGCAACGGTACGTTACCGGGCCGTGACCTCCGGGTCTTGACAGATGTGACCGTTTCGCCTGTACCATTGCGGAGTTGCATGTGAACGGTCACATCAACGCTGAACCCGCATCACCGCAGTAACAGACAACGAGGTCCGTAGAGTGAGCAACACCGAGCCAGCAGCAGGCGGCATCCCCGCCGCCAGGGACGCGATCGCGGACGGCCGCACCTCCCTCGGCATCGAGCTCGGCTCCACGCGCATCAAACTCTGCCTCGTCGGCGACGACGCCTCGGTGCTTGCGGTCGGCGGCCACGACTGGCAGAACCAGCTCGTCGACGGCCTCTGGACCTATTCGCTCGACGACGCCTGGTCGGGCATCCAGTCGGCCTATGCCGACCTCGTTGCCGACATCGAGCGCCGCTACGCCGTTCGTCCCACCGTCTTCGGCGCCATCGGCGTCTCGGCGATGATGCACGGCTACCTGCCGTTCGACGCGTCGGGCGAGCTGCTCGTGCCGTTCCGCACCTGGCGCAACACCTCGACCGGTGCCGCGTCGGCCGAACTCTCCGCGCTCTTCGCTGTCAACATCCCGCTGCGCTGGTCGATCGCCCACCTGCACCAGGCCGTGCTCGACAACGAGACGCACGTCGCGCGCATCGCGAGCTTCACCACGCTCGCCGGCTACGTGCACCGGCGCCTCACCGGCCGCAACGTGCTCGGAGTCGGCGACGCATCCGGCATGTTCCCGATCGACTCGGCCACGAACACCTACGACGCCGCGCTGCTCGCCAAGTACATTCCCGCGAACCTCGCCGATCTGCTTCCCGAGGTGCTCGTCGCCGGCCAGGCGGCCGGCACTTTGAGCGCCGAGGGTGCCGCCCTGCTCGACCCGAGCGGCGAGCTGCGGCCCGGCGCCGTGTTCGCCCCGCCCGAGGGCGACGCCGGCACGGGCATGGTCGCCACCAACTCGGTCGCCCCGCGCACCGGCAACGTGAGCGCCGGCACCAGCATCTTCGCGATGGTCGTTCTCGAGCGCCCCCTCGCCGCGGTGCACGACGAGCTCGACCTCGTCACCACCCCCGCCGGCGACGCCGTGGCCATGGTGCACTGCAACAACGGCGCGAGCGAGCTGGCGGCGTGGGCATCGCTGTTCGGCAGTTTCGCAGCAGCATCCGGACAGAAAATCGACGACGACACCGTCTTCGACGTGCTCTTCACCGCCGCGCTCGACGGCGAATCCGACGCCGGCGGACTGCTCGCCTACAACCACCTCGCGGGCGAACCGATCGCCGGGCTGCCCGAGGGGCGGCCGCTCGTCGTGCGCACCCCCGACAGCCGCCTCACTCTGCCGAACTTCGTGCGCGCCCAGCTCTACGGCGTCTTCGGAACGCTCGCCCTCGGCATGCGTGTGCTCGACGGCGAAAACGTCGCGCTCGACCGCATGTTCGCGCACGGGGGCATGTTCCGCACGGCCGGAGTCGCCCAGCGCTTCCTCGCCGCCGCGCTCGACGCCCCGGTGTCGGTCGCCGACACCGCGTCGGAGGGCGGCGCGTGGGGCATGGCCGTGCTCGCCGCGTTCGCCCGCTCGGGCGGCACCCAGTCGCTCGACGCCTACCTGCGCGGCACCGTCTTCGCCGACGCAGTTTTCGAGACGGTCGAACCGGATGACACGGACGTCGCCGGTTTCGCCGTCTACCTCGACCGCTACACAGCAGGGCTCGCCGTCGAGTTCGCCGCAGTGGAAGCACTCAGCCCGACAGGAAACGCCGCATGAACACGTTCTCGCCCGAAATCCAGGTGGCCATCGCCCGCACCCGCGACGACGTCGCCCGCCTGCACGAAGAGCTCGTGCGCTACGACCTCGTCGTCTGGACCGGCGGCAACGTCTCCGGCCGCGTGCCCGGCGCCGACCTGTTCGTGATCAAGCCGTCGGGCGTCTCCTACGACGACCTCAGCCCCGAGAACCAGATTCTCTGCGACCTCGACGGCAACGTCATCGAGCTCACCCCCGGCTCCGACCGCAGCCCCTCGAGCGATACCGCCGCGCACGCCTACATCTACCGCAATATGCCCGAGGTCGGCGGGGTCGTACACACGCACTCCACCTACGCCACCGCGTGGGCGGCCCGCGGCGAGGCCATCCCGTGCGTCATCACCGCGATGGCCGACGAGTTCGGCGGCGAGATCCCCGTGGGACCGTTCGCGATCATCGGCGACGACTCGATCGGCCGCGGCGTCGTCGCGACGCTCACCGGCCACCGATCGCGTGCCGTGCTGATGCAGAACCACGGCGTCTTCACGATCGGCAAGAACGCGAAAGACGCCGTGAAGGCCGCGGTGATGGCCGAGGACGTCGCGAAGACCGTGCACATCTCGCGCCAGCTCGGCGCCGCGCTGCCGATCCCGCCCGCGGCGATCGACTCGCTGTTCGACAGGTACCAGAACGTCTACGGGCAGAACCCGACAGGAGCAATCAAGTGACCACCACCTCGATCGTCCCCGACCTCGCGCAGAACGAGGTCTGGTTTCTCACCGGCAGCCAGGACCTCTACGGCGACGACACCCTGCGCCAGGTGGCCGAGCAGTCGCAAGAAGTCGTTCGTCTGCTCAACGAATCGAGCGACATCCCGGTCACGATCGTCTGGAAGCCGGTGCTCAAGAGCTCGGACGCCATCCGCCGGGCGATGCTCGACGCGACGACGGATGACACGGTCGTCGGTGTCATCGCCTGGATGCACACCTTCAGCCCGGCCAAGATGTGGATCCACGGCCTCGACGCGCTGCGCAAGCCGTTCCTGCACCTGCACACGCAGGCCAACGTCGAGCTGCCGTGGGCCGAGATCGACTTCGACTTCATGAACCTCAACCAGGCCGCGCACGGCGACCGCGAGTTCGGCTACATCGCGAGCCGCATGAACGTTCCGCGCAAGACCGTCGTCGGCCACGCCACCAACCCGGTCGTCACCCAGCAGGTGGGCACCTGGACCCGCGCCGCCTCCGGCTGGGTCGCCACCCAGGGCATGAAGCTCGCCCGGTTCGGCGACAACATGCGCAACGTCGCCGTCACCGAGGGCGACAAGACCGAGGCCGAGATCCGCTTCGGGGTGAGCGTCAACACCTGGGGTGTGAACGAGCTGGTCGAGAGGGTGGATGCCGCGTCGGAAACCGACGTCGACGCGCTGATCGACGTCTACCTCGAGTCGTACGACGTGGTGCCCGAGCTGCAGAAAGACGGCGCCCGCCACGAAAGCCTGCGCTACGGCGCCAAGATCGAGCTCGGCCTGCGCTCGTTCCTCGAGGAGGGCGGCTTCACCGCGTTCACCACGAGCTTCGAAGACCTCGGCGGCCTGCGCCAGCTGCCCGGCCTCGCCGTGCAGCGGCTGATGGCCGACGGCTACGGCTTCGGCGGCGAAGGCGACTGGAAGACCGCCGTGCTCATCCGCGCCGCCAAGGTGATGGGTGCCGGCCTCCCCGGCGGCGCCTCGCTGATGGAGGACTACACCTACAACCTCGTGCCCGGCGAAGAGTCGATCCTCGGGGCACACATGCTCGAGATCTGCCCGTCGCTCACCACGAAGAAGCCCAGCCTCGAGATCCACGCGCTCGGCATCGGCGGACGCGAAGACCCCGTGCGCCTCGTCTTCGACACCGACGCCGGAGCCGGCGTCGTCGTCGCCCTGTCCGACATGCGCGATCGCTTCCGCCTCGTTGCGAACGTCGTCGAGGTCATCGACCTGCCCGCTCCTCTCCCTCACCTCCCGGTCGCCCGCGCGGTGTGGAAGCCAGAACCCGATCTCGCGACATCCGCAACCGCCTGGCTGACCGCGGGAGCCGCGCACCACACGGTGCTCTCCACCGCGATCGGCGTCGAGGCGTGGGAAGACTTCGCCGAGATCGCGCGCACCGAACTGCTCGTCATCGACCAGAACACGACCAAGCGCGGATTCGCCCACGAAGTGAAGTGGAACTCCGCGTATTACCGATTGGCCCAATCGATCTAACCCACGAACTTGCCAGGGACGGCCCTTTCGGCCCCGGCGGGACCCGGTTGTTATGGACAAACCGGGTTGATGCACCAGACAACGAAGTCCATCAATTGAAAGGAACACACAGTGAAGAAGAGAGCTATTCTTTCGCTCATCGCCGCTGGCGCCATGGTTGCGAGCCTCGCGGCCTGCTCCGGTGGATCCGGCGGAGACTCGGGTTCGGGCGACGGGGGCGGGGCGCTCATCGGCGTCGCGATGCCCACCAAGTCGTCGGAACGCTGGATCGCCGATGGCGACGCCGTCAAGAAGGCGCTGGAAGACCAGGGTTACAAGGTCGACCTGCAGTACGCCGAAGACGACATCCCCACCCAGGTCAGCCAGATCGAGAACATGATCACCAAGGGCGCAGAAGCCCTGATCATCGCCTCCATCGACGGAACGACGCTCACGAACATCCTGTCCGACGCTGCTGACGCCGAGATCCCCGTCATCGCCTACGACCGCCTGCTCATGGACACCGACAACGTCGACTACTACGCCACCTTCGACAACGAGCTCGTCGGCAACCAGCAGGCGTGGTCGGTACTCAACGGACTCGGCCTGACCGAGCTCGACGGAACCCCGATCGACGGCGCCCCTGCCGGACCGTTCAACATCGAACTGTTCGCCGGATCGCTCGACGACAACAACGCGTTCTTCTTCTTCAACGGAGCAATGGACGTGCTGCAGCCCTTCATCGACAACGGCACCCTCGTCGTCGGCAGCGGCCAGACCACGATCGAGCAGGCGGCGACGCTTCGCTGGGACGGCGAGACCGCGCAGAGCCGCATGGAGGACCTCCTCACTGCGAACTACTCCGACGGCAGCAAGGTCAACGCGGTTCTCTCCCCGTACGACGGCATCTCCCGCGGCATCATCGGCGCCCTCACCGACGCCGGTTACAGCCTGGGCGACGAATGGCCGATCATCTCCGGCCAGGACGCCGAGATCGACTCGGTCAAGGCCATCAACAAGGGCGAGCAGTACGCCACCATCTTCAAGGACACGCGCGAGCTGGCTAAGAAGGCGGCGACCATGGCCATCGCGGCTCTCAACGGCGACACCGTCGAGACTAACGATGACAGCACCTACAACAACAACAAGAAGGACGTTCCGTCCTACCTCCTCGAGCCCGTCATCGTGGTCAAGGACAACATCCAGGCGGAACTCGTAGACACCGGCTACTGGACCGAGGCCGAGGTCAACGGCTAATCCCGCTGGTCTGAAACACCGCCGGTGCCGGGGAGAAATCCCCGGCACCGGCATCCACCACTCACTCTTTCGTACAAGGAAGCCGGCACACACGTGACCACGAACATCCTGGAAATGCGGTCGATAACCAAGACCTTTCCCGGCGTGAAAGCACTGCAGGACGTCACCCTCGAGGTGGCCCGCGGTGAGATCCACGCCATCTGCGGCGAGAACGGCGCGGGAAAATCCACCCTGATGAAGGTGCTCTCCGGCGTGTACCCGCACGGCACCTACGAGGGCGACATCGTCTACGAAGACGAGACCGTCGAATTCCGCGACATCCGAGACAGCGAAGCCAAGGGCATCGTCATCATCCACCAGGAGCTGGCGCTCAGCCCTTACCTCTCGATCGCCGAGAACATCTTCCTCAACAACGAAGTGAAGGGCGCGCTCGGGCTCATCGACTGGAACAAGTCGAACCAGGAGGCCGCCAAGCTGCTCGCGCGGGTCGGTCTGCGCGAGAACCCGACGACGAAGGTCATGGACATCGGAGTCGGAAAGCAGCAGCTCGTCGAGATCGCCAAGGCGCTCTCGAAGCGGGTGAAGCTGTTGATTCTGGATGAACCGACCGCGGCGCTCAACGACGAAGACTCGGCACACCTGCTCGACCTGATTCTGCACCTCAAAGAGCAGGGGATCACGTCGATCATCATTTCCCACAAGCTGAACGAGATCAAAAAGATCTCCGACACGGTGACGGTCATCCGCGACGGCAAGACCATCGAAACGATCGCCAAGGCCGACGTCACCGAAGACCGCATCATCAAAGACATGGTCGGCCGCGATCTCGAGCACCGCTACCCCGACCACACGCCGCACATCGGCGAAGAGATCCTGCGCGTGGAGAACTGGACGGCACACCACCCCCAGGACCCGACCCGCGTCATGGTCAACAACGTGAACATCAACGTGCGCCGCGGCGAGATCGTCGGCATCGCCGGCCTGATGGGCGCCGGGCGAACCGAGTTCGCGATGAGCCTGTTCGGCCGCTCGTACGGCTCGCGCATCTCGGGCAAAGTCTTCAAGAACGGCAAAGAGATCAAGACCCGCACGGTGTCGGAGGCGATCGAGAACGGCCTCGCCTACGCGACCGAAGACCGCAAGACCTACGGGCTCAACCTGATCGAAGACATCAAGCGCAACATCTCGATGGCGTCGCTCGGCAAGCTGGTGCGCGGCGGGCTCGTGAGCGACAACGAAGAGTTCAAGGTCGCCAACGAGTACCGCACGAGCATGAACATCAAGGCCCCCACGGTGCTCGCCAAGACCGGCAAGCTCTCCGGCGGAAACCAGCAGAAGGTCGTGCTGAGCAAGTGGATCTACTCCGATCCCGACGTGCTCATCCTGGACGAGCCCACCCGCGGCATCGACGTGGGAGCGAAGTACGAGATCTACACGATCATCAACCGGCTCGCGGCATCCGGAAAAGGCATCATCGTCATCTCCTCGGAGCTGCCGGAACTGCTCGGAATCTGCGACCGCATCTATGCCCTCTCCGAGGGCGCCATCACCGGCGAGCTTCCGATCGCCGAAGCCACACCAGAATCCCTCATCAAGCTCATGACCATGGAGACTTCCAATGACTGACACGAAGACAGCTCCCAACGCGGTGAGCAAGGTCGGCTCGTCCCTGAGCCACATCGTCACCGACCTCGGCAAGAACGGCATCTTCCTGGCGCTCATCGCCGTGGTCGTGCTGTTCCAGATCCTCACCGACGGCATCCTGCTGCGACCGCAGAACATCTCGAACCTGATCGTGCAGAACGGGTACATCCTGATTCTCGCGATCGGAATGGTGATGGTGATCGTCGCCGGCCACATCGACCTCTCGGTCGGTTCGGTGGCGGCGTTCGTCGGCGCCGTCTCGGGCGTGCTCACGGTGAAGATGGGCATCGAGTGGTGGATCGCGATCATCATCTCGCTGCTGATCGGCGCGCTCGTGGGTGCCTGGCAGGGCTTCTGGGTCGCCTACGTGGGTATACCGGCGTTCATCGTGACGCTGGCCGGCATGCTCATCTTCCGCGGGCTCGCGCTCGTGGTGCTCGGCAACTCGAACATCGGCTCGTTCCCCGAGGGCTACCGGGCGCTCGGCAACGGGTTCCTCACCGACCTGTTCGGCGAGTTCGACGTCGACCCGTTCACGCTCGGCATCGGTGTGATCGCGATCGTGGCGTTCATCGTGCAGCAGTTCCGCACCCGCTCGGGCCGCCAGAGCTACGCGCAAGAGGTCGAGCCGATCGCCTGGTTCGTCGCCAAGCTCGTTCTCGTCGGCCTCGCGATCTTTGGCATCAGCTGGGCGCTCGCCAGCTTCAAGGGCATCCCGGTCACGCTGATCATCCTCGCCGTGCTCGTGCTGGTCTACGGCATCGTCACCAACCGCAGCGTGTTCGGCCGCCACATCTACGCGATCGGCGGCAACCGCCACGCTGCCGAGCTGTCGGGCGTGAAGACCAAGAAGGTCGACTTCTTCATCTTCGTCAACATGGGCTTCCTCGCGGCGCTCGCCGGGCTGGTCTTCACCGCGCGGCTCAACCTCGCGGGACCGAAGGCCGGTGACGGCTTCGAGCTCGAGGCGATCTCCGCGGCGTTCATCGGCGGCGCGGCCGTGCAGGGTGGTGTCGGCACCATCGGCGGCGCCATCATCGGTGGTCTCATCATCGGCGTGCTGAACAACGGAATGTCGATTCTCGGCATCGGCATCGAGTGGCAGCAGACGGTGAAGGGCCTCGTGCTGCTTCTCGCCGTGGCCTTCGACGTGTTCAACAAGCGACGCGCGGGCGGCCGCTAGCCCCACGCGTACAGAAGCCCCGCCCGTCACTCGACGGGCGGGGCTTCTGCCGTTGTCAGCGCACCAGCTGGCTGCCCCGGTAGTCGAGGTCGGCGCCCGTGAGCTGCGGCGGCAGCGCCATGCGGCTGCCGTCTTCGAAGAAGCCGGTCTTGGTGCGGGCCAGCGTGTCGACCGAGTGCGCCACCGCGTCGCCGAGCTCGTTGAGCGCGGCGGTGCTCAGGTTGGTGATGGTGTCGCAGGCCAGGTGGTAGCACGGGTCGTACGGCTCACCCGCGGTGCCGCCGAAGATCGCGGCCTCCTCCTCGGTCTTGATGCCCTCGGCCCCGCTGAACAGCCCGCCGGCCGGGATGCCCGCCTCGATGAACGGGCCGTAGTCACTGCGGCCGTCGAACGCGGTGGGCGCGGTGGCGAGGTTCTTACCGGCGAAGTAGTCGGTGAAGAGCTGCTCGATCTGCGCCGAACCGGGAGGGCCGGCGAGTCCGTTCGGATCATCCGAACCATCACCGTCGTAGACGAACCGCACGTAGTTCGTCGACCCGAGCATGTCGAAGTTGAGGTTGGCGTAGATCGTCGCCAACTGCTCGTCGCTCAGCGAATCGACGTACGCCGTGGAGCCCAGAAGGTTGTTTTCCTCGGCGCCCCAGAACGCGAAGCGCAACTGCTGGTGTGGCTTCTTGCCCTCTTTGGCGAACTGGATCGCCGTCTCGAGGATCGTCGCCGAACCACTGCCGTTGTCGTTGATGCCCGGTCCGTCGAGCACCGAGTCGAGGTGCGCCCCGACCACGACGACCTTGTTCGGGTCGCCACGCGGGGTGTCGGCGAGCACGTTGAACGTGGTGCGCGTCTCGGACAGGGTGTCCGTGCTCACTGCGACGGTGACCGGCCCGGCCGCGGCCGCGTCGTAGAGCGTGACGCCATCGGCGTAGCTGATGCCGACGACGGGCACGGTCGCCGGATCGCCGAGTGTCACCCCGGTGAGCAGGTCGGTGCGGCCGGGGTTGCCCTCGTTGAAGACGATCACGGCGTCGTAGCCCGCCGCGACCGCGTTGGCGACCTTGACCGCGAAGTCGCACGTGCCGCGTTGGATCAGCGCGACCTGCGGGTCGGTGGCCGAGGCCGGCACGAAGTCCTCCGGCGCGCAGCCGGCGGCCGAACTGGGCTCGGGCGTCGCCGGGATCACGATGTTGGTCGCCGCGACGACCTCGCCGGTCACGTCGCCGCTGCCCGAGTACTCGAACGTCGCCGACTCGATCGACGCCGCAACGGGGGAGACCTGCGCCAGGCTCGACGGCCCGACCTCCTCGAAGAACGGGAACTCGAACTCCTGCGTCGTGACGGTGTACCCGGCCTGGGTCAGCTTCTGCTGCACGTAGGCGGCCGACGCGTCGTAGCCGGGTGTGCCCGACGCCCGGGTGCCGCCGTTGTTGTTGGCAATTCGTTGGAATACGCGTTCGTGTTGCAGTATCCCGTTGACGGTGACGGCCCTCTCGAGTTTTCTCGTATTCACGTCATCGATCGCCATGGCCGCTGTGGACGGTATGGCGACCGCGGCGACGACCAGGCCGGCAAGCAGCGTTGCTTTTCCTCGCACGATGTCTCCTTGATCAGCGCGCACCCCCCGAATGGGGCGCGCTTTATGAACAAGAGGCTTCCGCAGGTGCGCGCGCACCCGATAGGGGGTTGCGGATGCCGCGGCGCCCCCGACGCGGCGGTGGGGTGCGGCGCGGGGTGGGCCGCAGTGGGGTGGGGCCGCGCGGCGGCGGCGCGGCTCGAGGGTGCGGCCGGCCGGGCCCGGTGCGGCTTGTGCGCCATCCCGGTACGCGCGCTGCACGTCGAGCTGGCGCGCGTGTACCGGGATGGCGCGGAAGCTCGGCGGGGCGGCGGGGAGGTGGCGGGGCGGGCGGGGGCGGCGCCTCTGCGCGGCGTTGTGAAGCCTCACAACCGGGCCTGGGGTGCGAGAGCCGCGACATCCGGAGCCCGTTTGCGAGCCCCATAAAGACGCGGATGGAGCGCTCCCCGTTACCCAACCGTTACATACGCCGGTTGTTGAGCCGCAATTGTGAACGCTAACATCACAACCAACCAGAATGGACTGGTTGGCCGGGTGCATCCCGCGGAGAACGTGAACCGCGGCCCGGAACACTGAACAAGGAGGTTTAGTCGATGAAGAAACTCATTGGGGCCGCGGCTGTCGGCGCGCTGCTCATAGCTCTCACCGGTTGCGCCGGGGGAGGCGACGGCGGTGCGGCGGGCGGCGACGACGACCTCATCGTCGGCTTCTCGCAGGTCGGCGCCGAAAGCGGATGGCGCACCGCCAACACCAAGTCGATCCAGGGCGCGTTCAAAGACGCCGGCATCGAACTCAAGTTCTCGGATGCGCAGGGCAAGCAGGAGAACCAGATCAAGGCCATCCGCAGCTACATTCAGCAGCAGGTCGACGTGATCGCCTTCTCGCCGGTCGTGGAATCCGGCTGGGATACCGTGCTCAAGGAGGCCAAGGACGCGGGCATCCCGGTCGTGCTGACCGACCGCTCGGTGGACTCGGAAGACGACTCGCTGTACGAGTCGTTCCTCGGCAGCGACTTCATCGTCGAGGGCGAACGTGCGGGCGACTGGGTGAACACCGAGTTCGCCGACGCCGACAAGGTGAACATCGTCGAACTGCAGGGTACGACGGGCGCGGCTCCGGCCAACGACCGGGCGGAGGGCTTCCGCAACAAGGTGACCGACCCGAAGTTCGAGATCATCGCGAGCCAGACCGGCGACTTCACCCGCGCCGGCGGCAAGCAGGTGATGGAAGCG